>DSLFC04102__coassemble_1044_pt1 | contig 19644 bp, 16 predicted proteins | sample DSLFC04102__metabat2_high_PE_037 | metagenome-assembled genome bin DSLFC04102
AGGAACGCAGGAATCATTTGTCCATATGCTCTCTTCGTGCGGCACGGACGCACCGAAACGCAATAAACAATGCAAACCCTATAAACAAAAGGCTTGAGAGCACCAGGATCACCGGTGCGATCGTGGATGTTCCACGCACCAATTCCACAATTCCTTCGACCCCAAGGTAAAACAAATAGGCGGACACCATTCCTTGAAAGATCAATTGGGTACGGTTGGTTTCCGGTGCCTGCCGGCGTTGTGTTTCCTGCCCGTTCTCTTCCTGCTGCGTTTCATTGTTCCTGTTCATCACGCACCCCCAAAATTTAAACCGTTTCAATTTTTGTTCAAACTTTACCGTTTTAACTATCTGGATAGTCTCCCTCGTTTTCAAGCGCCGAACAATACGTCCCGCATCAGACGGCTTGCGGCGATCCCATCACGCCGGCGCAGGATCGCCTGGACCTCCTCTTCATCCATGCGCGTCACCCGGTCCCACAGAATGTCCAGCCAGCGGCGGGCCTCTGTGACAGCCTCCACTGCGTCCTCCCGATAGGGAAACTGATCAAAGGTGATGAAACCCTTGTAGCCCAGATGCCGCAGCCAGTAAAAGAATTCCAGGTAATACAGCGTATGGGTCGTTCCCAGGATCAGATCATCGTCCATGTGGGCGTAGCTGTCATTCAGATGGAGATGGAGACGATCCACCCCGTGCGCATGGCACAGTGCCACCGCCTCTGCGGGAGAACGGTTGCTCATAAGGGTGTGCCCGAAATCAATGACCACCCCCATGTTTTCTTTTCCCATCGATTGCAGCAGTGCCAGCACCGAGGTGCAGGAGTCCAAATAGGAATGGGTCCTTGGCTCATAGGGTTTGTATTCAATGTGCAGGGTGACATCGCCCCGGTATGAGGCGCATTCCTCCAGCCCGGCCTGCAGCATGCTGTAAACTTCCAGATAATTTGACTGGAAGAGATAATCGTACCCATCCTGCCCCGGCCAGATGGTCACGGAGTTGCACCCGTGCGCGGCGGCAAAATCCATGCAGCGGCACACCTTTTCAATCGCTTTGCGCCGGATCCGGGGATCCGGCGCGGTAAACGCGCCGTGCTGGTAGATCGGATCGCATGTGATGTCAGGCAAAACCGACGCGAGCTGGATGTCGCCCCTGGCAAGTTCTTTGGAAACGACCTGCAGGTCTTCATCGCTGAAAGCGACCACATCCACCGCCGAAATATTTTCGAGTTTGCGCACCAGGTCAAATTGCTGCGAAATGGATCTGGCCGAAGAATAACCCGTTGTGCAAAAGCGGTCTGCACGAGTGGTGAACATATTCAAAAAGACAGAATATGCCGGCTTTGAAATCATCTGTGTCCCTCCCTTTCCAAAGTTGTTTCACCGCTGCTGTACAATTTTGTTAGTTATTGTTAATTATAGTACACTTCCCCCCGAAGTTCAACCCGAACGCAAAAAGGCGCGCTTGCATTTTTTTCCATTTTTCCTACCGGGCACACCGCACCACCGGCGCTGCATCGGCGTCCGGATCCGGCCGCGCCGGTTTCGCCGCCCGGCCGGCCGAGGATGCATTTCCGCTTCACGGACCGGCGGAAAGATGCAAGAAGGACCCCTGCCCGTTCGGCACGGACAGGGGTCCCGGTTGATTTCTTATGCGCCGCTGGCTTTCCGGGCTGCCCGAAAGCGGCAGCGCAGCGCCTCGCACAGGGCGCACTGGGCGAAGGCGAAGCCCGCCTGGACCAACAGGCCGGTCTTGACCGCCAGGTCCCGCCCGGCTCCCGGCGCGGTGAGCCAGGCCTGCCACATCTCCCCCAACCGCTCCGCCGTCTGCCCCCACCAGGCAAAGTCGCTCCAGCGGGAGGGAGTGAGCCATGAGGGCCACACCGCGAAAAAGGCGGGCAGCGCCAGCGCCGCCGCCCCCAACAGGGCAAAGAAGGCGGCGTCCCGCCCGGGAAAGGAGAAGCCCGCTGCCCGGCGCACCAGCGCCGCCGCCAGCACCGCCGCCCCGAAGAGCAGCGGCAGCCACGCAAGCGCCCGGCCCACTGCCGCGGGCAGCCCCGTGTAGAGCCGCCAGTCCGGCGCGGGCAGGCCGCAGCGGGTCAGAAGCGCGTCCGTCCAGGCCGCCGGGTCCTGCCCGGTCGCCGCCTCCGCGGGCAGTTCCACCGCCGTGAAGGGGACAGCTTCCACGGGCAGCAGGGCCAGAAGGTCATCGCTCTCAAAGACGCCCCGCACGGTGTAGGTCGTGTTTCCCCGGGAAAGGGTCAGGCCCACCGCGTCCTCACTGCCGAACAGTTCCCAGGCCAGCGCGGTGGACACCGCGCAGCCGAATTTGTCCAGCGGGGCGGGCAGCTGCCCCGCGCGGCAGGGCTGCCCCCAGACAAGGCCCGCCTCCCCCGAAAAGAGCAGCACGGTGGCCCGGGCCTGCCGCCAGTCGGCGGCAAGGTCGGCAGTCTCTTCGCACCAGAAGGCGAGACCCGGCTGTTTTTCCTTTGCGGCGGCCACCGTCTCCGCATCCAGGGAGGCACGATAGCGCAGGCTGACGCTCTGGCAGTTTTGGGCGAGGGCGGCGGCGTTTTTCATGCCGGCGGCGGTGAACAGCAGCAGGGCCAGCGCCAGCAGCCCGGTGAACAACCGCCTCATTCCTCCAACCTCACCGACGCGCCCGGGCTCACCGCCCGGGTGGAGGAGACGATCGCCCCGCCGCCGATGCTGCCCTCCACCGCGGCATACTGGCCGGCACTGTCCGTCTCCAGCACCGTCACCGGTACCCGCAGGGCGGTGAGGGTCACGCCGAAGGTGGTCTTGGTCTCCTCCACCGTGAGCACATAGCTGCCCTGGCCATCCTGCCGCAGGGCGGAGACCGGCAGGCAGGTGTCGTAGGTGTTGCGGGAGAACACCAGTTCCGCCTGGGCGGCCCCGGCCCTGAACCCCGCCGCCGTCTCCGGCAGCACCGCCGTGACCCGGGCCGTCTCCTCCTCGCTCCCCTGCTCCACCGTGCGCACCGTGGCCTCGGCGGCGGCCTGGCGCTGGGTCACCGTGACCGTCTGCCCGGCGGCCACCTTTTCCGCCTGATCGGCGGGCAGGGAGAACTGTGCCAGCAGTTCGCTGCCCTCTCTGGCCAGCAGCAGGCAGTCCCCCTCCGGGCAGGGCTGCCCCTGCTCCAGGCCGCACACCGTCAGCACCGTATCCCGCGGGGCGCTCACCCGGCCGCCCGCCTCGATGAGGGCGGTGAGAAGGTCAATGGCCTCGTCATTCTTCTCCTTTTCCAGCCGCAGCGTCTCGGCCTGGGCGGCGTTGGTCCGGGCCGTCAGGTCGGCGCTGGTCTGGGCCTGGGCGTAGGCGGCGTTGGCCTGGGCCAGGGCGCTGTCGGCGTTCTCCACGCTGCGCTGTGCCGAGAGCAGCGCGTCCGCCCGGTCGGCTTCGGCAGCCTGCGCCGCCTGCCGCGCCCCCTCCAGTGCGGTCTTCGCCGTGTCCACCGCCTGCTGTGCCGCCGCCACTTCCTCCCCGGTGGGGGCGGGGTCAGTGCGGTTTTGTATCTCTTCCAGCGCCTTGGCGGCAGCGTCATAGTCCGTCTGGGCCGCTGCCAGGGCGGCGTTCGCCTCGTCCAACGCGGCGCGGGTGCGCTCGTCGGTGCGGGCGTAGTCCTCCCTCGCCCGGTCCAGGCTCTGCTGTGCCGAGGCGACGGTACTGCCGTCCGGGGCGGTGGAGACGGCCAGCTGATCCAGCTGCGCCTGCTGCCGGTCACGGGTGGCCTTGGCCGAGGCGAGGGCGTCCTGCAATTCCTCCAGATCCAGCTGGAGGATGGGGTCGCCCTCCTGCAGCGACTGGCCCGCGGCGGCGTAAAGGGTGCGCACCGTGACCCCCGCCGGCAGGTCCAGCGCTTCGCTCTCCCCCGCCGTGATGACGGCGGAGGCGGAGGCCTGCTGGACGATGGTGCCCCGGGCGGGGGAAGCCAGGCTCACCCGGGCCATCGCCGCGCCGGAGGTGCCCCGGGCCACCAGGGTGAGCACCAGCATGGCGGTGAAAAAGCGCAGGGCGTACCGGCCGGGGCGGGCCGTGCCCCCCAGCGCTGCTTTGAGGCGTCCCGCGGCGGCCGCGGTCAGTTCCAGCGCCCGGCGGGCGGCCGGGCGCACGGGTTCGGTTTGATCGTGCATCTTCATCCCATCACATTCCATCGTTGGTTTGAGCAAAGAGGCCAATGCCCCGCTCCAGGTATCTGCGGCCCGCCAGAAACAGCAGCAGCGGCGGGGCAAGCATCATCAGGCTGGCGGCCATGGCAAAGCCCAGGTCATCCACCGTGATATTGGACAGATAAAGGCTCAGCGGCCAGTTGGCCCTGTCCTGCAAAAACATCATCGGCTGCTCGATGGCATTCCACGCCTCGATGAAGCCCAGGGTGGCGGCGCTCAGGATGGCGGGCAGGCCCAGGGGCAGCCCCACCGACACAAAGCAGCGCAAAGGGCCCGCGCCATCCAGCGCGGCGGCTTCCAGCAGGCTGTCGGGCACCGCGTCGAACCCCTTTTTGATGATGAACACCGGGAAGGTGGAGAACACCCCCGGCAGGATGACCGCGAGGGGGGTGTCCATCAGGCCCAGTTTATCCAGCACCAGGTAGTTGGGCACCATGGTGATCTGAAAGGGCAGCACCATCAGCACAAGATAGGCGGCGTAGAGTGCCCGCCGCCCCGGGAAGCGCAGCTTGCTGAAGGCCCAGGCCGCCGGCGTGGCCACGGCCAGCTGCCCCGCCGCCTGGGGGAACACCAGCTTGCAGGCGTTCCAGAACATTGAAAAAAAGACGGGGGTGTCCAGCACCAGCCGCACCAGCGGCCCCAAGGTGGGCCAGCTGGGCAGAAAGCACCAGACGGCCTCCTCTTCGCCCTCGCTTTGCAGGGCCGGGCCGATGGTGGCCAGCAGTTCATCCTTGGGGGTGAGCGCGCCCATGCCCATGAACCACAGCACCCACCAGGTGAACAGCGCCAGCAGGGTGAGCAAGGCGAGGCAGAGAGCCCGTTTCAGCATTTTTTCTCACCCCTTCGCAGGCGGCGGACCACCGCCAGAAATACCGCGGCCCCGGTGAGCATCGCGCCCACCACCAGCACCGCCGCCGCGGTGATGCGGCCCAGTTCCAGGTCCAGAAACCAGTTGTTGAACAAATGCTGTAAGAGATACATGCTCTCGTGGGGGTAGGCTCCTGCCACAAGATAGGCCTCCCGGAACACCTTGAAGCTGTTGATGAGGCTGAGCAGCGCGGTGAGAGCCAGCGTGGGGCCGAGGCCCGGCCAGGTGATCGCCCAAAAGGTCTGCCAGGCGTTTGCGCCGTCCACCGCGGCGGCCTCGTACTGGGACCGGGAGATACGGTCCAGCCCGGCGGCCCAGAGCACCATGTCGTAGCCGCTGTTCTTCCACAGATAGGTGGCGACGAGCACCCAGAAGGCCGCGCCGGTGCCCATGAAGTCCACCTGCCGCGCGCCCAGGGCCGCCAGCACCGTGTTGGCCAGGCCCCTTTGGGCAAAGAGCACCTTCCACAGCAGCACGATGCTTGCCACCGGCACCGCCAGCGGCAAAAGAAAGCTGGCGGAGAACAGCCGCCCCCGCCGGCCCGCCGCCCGGGTGAGCAGGGCCATGGCGAGGCTCAAAGCCAGCAGCGCCGGGATACACACGCAGAGAAAGCGGGCGGAGTTGGCCGCCGCCGTGCGAAAGGCGCTGTTGCTCACAACCGTCTTGTAGTTGGCAAGGCCCACGAAGCGACGGCCCAGCGCGTCGGTGAAGCTGCGGCGCACCACCTCCGCGAAGGGGATGAGGCAGAACACCGCCACCCCCGCGAGGCTGGGCCCCAGCAGCAGCGCCGCCGCGCGGCGCTGCTGCGCGTCCGTCGCCTTTTTATTCCTGTTCCGCGAGATAAAGTTTGAGCGCATCCTCTACCCCCGATCGGGCCTGTTCCAGTGTGGTGGTGCCCTCGATGAGGGCGTTCGCGTTCTTCAAAAGGGCGTTGTACACCGTGTCGTCCGGCATGGTGACCGGCGTTTTCAGCGCATCCACCAGCGCCCGGGTGTTCCGGCGTGCCGCCTCATCCTTGCAGCAGGCGTCGATGCTGGCTTCCAGCGCGGCGGCCTGGGCGGGCATCCCGTCCTGCTGCCAGGTGGACTGCACCTGATCGCCAAAGAGCACCGTCAAAAACTGTCCCGCCTCCTCCTGCCGGGCGCTGGAGGCGGAGAGCCCCGCCAGCGTTCGGGGCAGGAAGGGACCTTCCACAAGGCCGGGGCGCAGGGCGACGGAGAAGGTCTCATCGTCCTTTTGCACCGCAGCCACATAAGCCGGGGTGTTCACGGTGTCCCATGCCATCGCGGCGTTGTGGGTGAAAAAGCACTCGTAGCCGCCGTCACCGTAAGCCACCGCCTCGCCGCCGGCCTCCCCCGCCACCACTCCGTTGGGCATCAGTTCCTTATAGCTGTTCATCCCGTAGTAGGTGCCCACCTGCTGCACGAAGTCCAGCACCCGGGCCACCGCCTCGCCGTCCACCCCGTTTGCCGTCAGGGCGGGGGCGCTGGTCTCCAGCACGAAATCCAGCAGCTGTTCGGTGCTGATGAAACCCAGGCCGTAGGGCTGGGCCAACTGCTCATAGTAGTCGTTGCTGGCGCAGTCGAAGGCGGGGCGGGCGGTGTGTTCCAGCACCCAGCCGGAAAGGCTTTCCAGGCTGGAGGCCGCCGCCAGATCCTGCTCGTTGCCGGCCAGCACCGGCACGGCGAAGCGGGCGGGCAGGGCGTAGGCGGCGCCGTTCTCCAAGAAGGGAGCGGCAATATTGGCGGCAAGGCTGTCCGTGTCCACCCAGGGGGTGAGATCCGCCAGCAGGCCCCGCTCCCGATAGGCCTGCCAGTCCAGCCCGTCCAGTATGATGATGTCCGGCCCGGAGCCCGCCAGCAGCGCCGTGTTCAGCGCGGTGACGGCGTCCGCCTTGCTCACCCCGTCCTCCAGCGCCACCTGATACTCCACCGTGCGCTCGGGATAGGCCGCCTCGTAGGCGTTGACGGCCGCCCGCACCGTGTCGCTGTTCTCCAGGCTCCAGACCACCAGGGCGTCGCCGGTGCCCCGGGCGGGGGCCTCGGCGTCCCAGAAGAAGCGGTAGGCATGGCCGGTATAGGACTCGCCGGCGCCGCTCTCCATGGTCACCGCCACAAAGCTGCCGTCGGCGCAGCGGGCAAGACCCATCAGGGTCACCTCCCCCGCCGACAGCACGGTGCCCGCGCCGTCCACCACCAGCTCCGCCAGATCGCCGCCTTTGGCCACCCGGTAGATGCCCTTGGGGGAGGCATAGTAGTAGTTGCCGCCGCTGTCCGTACAGGAGGCGAAGGCGGCGGAGGACGGGTCGGGCAGGTTGTCGAACACCGACGTGGTGGCGCCGTCCGCTCCGGTGTACATCAGCTGGGTGCCGCTCTCCTGGTAGGAGAGGCTGTAAAAGGCGCCGGGCGCGGTGGGGTCCGCCGCCATGCCCGAGATAAAGCTGCCCCCCAGCCCTGCTGCGAAGCCGTCCATCTCGGTGCATGTGCCGCTGGCAAGGTCCAGCTTCCAGGCGCTGAGCACGCTCATCATGCCGTTTTCGTCCACCAGCGCGGCGGGCACATCCTCGGTGGCGGGGGCCAGCATCCGCCCCAGCAGCACTGCCGCGCCGCCGCCCATGGGCTGCAGGTCGGACACGTCCAGCACCCCTTCGGGCAAGGTGAGCTGCCGCAGGGCGTCACTGCCCGCGTCCTGTATCCAATAGGTCTGGCTGTACCCGCCGTCCGCCTCCTTCACGGCGCTGACGAAACAGCCGCCGTCCGGCAGAAGGCTGCACACGCCGAAGTAGTCCGCCCCGGTCTGTTGCTGCCAGGTGTTCGGCTCTTCCTGCCAGGTGGCGCCGTTGTCGGCGCTGGCCCACAGGGCGATGCCGTCATCTCCTCGCTTTTCCAGCAGCAGGACCGTGCCGTCCTCCAGTGTCATCGGCGCTTCAAAGTTGCGGGCGTTTTCGTCGGGGGTTACCTCCTCCTGCCGCCAGCGGCCGGTGCCGGAGGCGGAGCCGCCCCCGGACGGCGCGCTCGCCGTGCCGGACGGACCGGAGCCGGAGGCGGGCGTGCCGCCGCAGCCGATGAGACCAGCGGCCAGCGCCGCCGCCAGCGCCCAGGCGAGGGCGCGCTTTACGATCAAGGATTTTTTCATTGGATGACCTTCCTTTCCGCGCAAAAGCGGGTGTATGCCATCGAGTATACCGCGGCAAGCTGGAAAAATCCTTGAAGGGAACCGTGCCCTTTTCAAGACTTCTTCAAGAAAGCGGGTGTATAATACAAAAGAAGGAGGCGGTAGGATGCGCATCTTGCTGATTGAGGACGACGAAGCTTTGCGGGCGGTGCTGCTGCCGGTGCTGGAAGAGGCCGGCTTCGGCTGCGACGAAGCGGCCGACGGCACCTGCGGGCTGGAGTTGCTGCTGCACAATCCCTACGACGTTGCGGTGGTGGACCGGATGCTGCCGGGGATGGACGGGCTGGCGCTGGTGCGCGCAGCCCGCGGAAAGGGCTGCGCCGTGCCGGTGCTGATGCTCACGGCGCTGGGCCGGGTGGAGGACCGGGTAGACGGCCTGGACGCCGGGGCGGACGACTACCTGGCCAAGCCCTTTGACAACCGGGAACTGATCGCTCGGCTGCGGGCGCTGGGCCGCCGCCCGGCGGACACGCTGGAGAGCGGCTCGTTGCGCCGGGGGGATCTTTCGCTGGACACTGCCGCCCTGACCCTCGCCGGCCCGGCGGGCACCGCGCGCCTTTCCAAAAATGAGAACGCCCTGCTGGAGGCCCTTTTGCGCCGGGCGGGGCAGCTGGTGAGCCGGGAGGCGCTGTTCCACGCGGTGTGGGGCGCGGAGGACTTTGTGGAGGAGGGCAATCTGGACAGCTACATCCACTTTGCCCGCCGCCGTCTGCGCGCGGTGGGCAGCGGGGCGGCCATCCGCACCGTGCGGGGCGTGGGCTACTGCCTGGAACCGGGAGGCGCATCGTGATCCGGGCGCTGCGGCTGCGGCTGACGGGGCTCTACGCCCTGCTGTCGGCGCTGGTGCTGGCCGCCGCCCTGCTGACGGGCGGGGTGCTGGAGGCCCGGGCGCTGGCCCGGGCCGAAGACGAGAGCCTTCTGACCGCGGCGGGCACGGTGGCCCGGCGCCTTTCCGCCAACACGCTCTCGGATGCCTGGCTGACCGAGCAGGAACAGGCGGGCGGCTGTCTTTTCTATCTGCAGGACAACGGCGTGCCTCTGGTGCACACCGAGCACAACGGCGCCGCCGCCCTGCTCACCGGCGAGGCGCTGGATCGGTGCGCGGCCCTGGGGGCGGGCCAGAGCGCGGTGTTCGATTTTGAGGCGCAGAGCGGCGGCCGTTACCGCTGCGCGGCGCTGGCGCTGGCCCCGGTGAACCTGCGCCACGGCCCCCGGCTTCTGCTGGCGCTGCGGGACACATCCGCCCTGCGGGTCGCTGTTGCCGGCGTGGCTTTGAAATACGCCCTTTTGTGGCTGGGCGGCACCGCGCTGCTGGCCGCCGCCGGGGCGCTGCTGGCCCGCATCGCCCTGAAGCCCACCTCCGCCGCCCTGCGCCAGCAGAACGAATTTGTAGCCGCCGCCAGCCATGAACTGCGGGGCCCGCTCACCGTCATCAAAAGCAGTTTGCAGGCCGCCGCCTGCGAGCCGGAACGGCAGAAAAAGCTGCTGGCCATCGCCGCCGGGGAGGTGGAGCGGCTGCAGCGCCTTACCGGGGAACTGCTGTTCCTGGCGGGGCAGGACGCTCACATCCTGCGCCTTACTCCCGGTGAACTTGCGCCGGACGCGTTTCTCCTGGACGTCTGGGAGGCATACCGCGCCCCGGCCCGGGCCGGCGGCCACGAACTGACCGTGCAGCTGCCGGAACAGCCCTTTTCCCCCATCCGGGCGGACAAGGCGCGGCTGGAACAACTGCTGGGCATCCTGTTGCACAACGCCATGGAGTACGCCCCGGCGGGCACGGCCATCGAACTTGCCGCTATGCCCCGCGGGCGCGGGGTGGTCTTTTCGGTGACCGACCACGGCCCCGGCGTGCCGGAAAAGGACCGCCAGCGCATCTTTCGCCGCTTTGCCCGGGGAGAGGAAAGCCGCACCGGCAAGGAGCACTTCGGCCTGGGGCTCTCCATCGCCCGGCAGATCGCCGACCTGCACGGCGGCCGCCTCTGGGTGGAGGACGCGCCGGGCGGCGGCGCGGTGTTTCTTTTGCAGCTGCCCGCCGGGCGGTGCGTTTAAACTGTAAGACAGCCCCGCCGGGTTTTCACCGGCGGGGCCTTCTTCTTCAGCCCTGTTCCGCCAGCCAGAGGGCCGCGCCCTGGCGGGCGGTCTCCACCGCCTCGTCCAGGCTGGCCCCGTCCAGGTATTTCTGGGCCCCCGCGCCCACCGCGCTGCGAAGCACAGTGGAGGGCAGGTTCGGCTCCATGTCCTCCAGCACGGCCAGGATGTCGGTATTTGTGGCGGTGCCGTACTGGGCAAAGCCCTCCTCCCACTGGCTGAGTACCGCGCTCTTCAGCACCGGCACGCCGTCGTAGGTGTTCTGGCTCTGCACCTCCTCGCTCAGGAGGGTCTGGATGAACTGCATCGCCCCCTCGGGGTTTTTGGCGCTGACGTTCACCGCCGCCACGCAGGCGGGCTGGATGCTGGTGGCGCCGGAAGCGGTGGCCAGCGCTTTCACCTCGCCGGCGTTGGTCCCGCCGGCCCGGGAGGCGTAGTAGAAATCGCCGCCCAGGCTATTCAGGGAATAGACCGGCGAGCAGAAGGCCCGGCAGATGCAGTTGGTAAAATTGCTGGCGGTGCCGTTCTGGGGATGGTAGAAGGTGCCGTCGGGCCGGTCGAAGGGGGCGCCGTTGTAGAGGGTCGCGGCGCCGCCTGACCGGATCTGCCCCAGCAGCTCATAGAACCCGCGGCAGGCGGCCTCGTCCAGCTGCCCGTTCTGCCAGATGTCCCTGGCGTAGAGGGGGTAGAAGGTGTCAAACATCTGCACCGTGTTGTAGTAGGCCAGCAACGGCATGGTCTCGCTGCGCCCATCGTCGTAGATGTTGGCCTCGTCGCGCAAGAGGCCGGCCAGCGTCTCCGCATCCTGTATGCTGGCCAGGGTGGCTTCGTCCGCCCCCGCCAGCAGCGGGAAGGCCCGGGCGGGCAGGGCGAACAGGCCCTTTTCGGTCTGCCACATCCCCGTCAGGTTTTGCAGCATGCCGCCGGTGTCCACCTTGCCGGAGAGATCGGCCAGCAGGCCCTTTTCCACAAAGCTGTCCACCGGCATGTCGTCCAGGATGAGCACGTCCGGCCCCGCGCCCGCCAGCAGCTGGGTGTTCAGCTGGGTCAGCGCGTCCTCGCGGCTGCCGCTCACGGTGGAAAGGCCGTCCTCCGAGCCCTCCTCCAGGCCCCAGGTGTAGGCGGCGGTGCCGCCGGTGGCCTTCTGCCAGGCGTTCACCGCAGCCTCCACCGTGTCGGAGCGGTACAGGCTGAACACCGTCACCTCGCCCCCGCTGGGCGCGGCAAGCTGAGCATCCCAGCGATAGCGCAGCAGGCGGCTGTTGCCGCTGGCCATGTTGCCGTCGCTCAACTGGAAATAGAGGGTCTCGTCCGGCCCCACCGCCGCCGACTGCACGAAGACACCGGGGTCGGAGAGGGCGTAGCGGCTGCCGTCCAGCGCCAGTTCGGCGGTGGTGCCGCCCAGGGTGTAGTGCCAGACCTTGTTCTGGTCGTCCAGCATATAGTAGCCGTTGACGTTGCCGCAGAGGAAGCGGCTGCCCATCTCCACCGCGGGCAACTCCAGCTGCACCGGCGCGCCGGAAAGGTCACAGGCGCTCAACTCCATGGAAGTGTTGATGGTCAGCAGGGTATCGCCGCAGACGGCCAGCCCCCCGATGGTCTGGTCGAAGGCCAGCGCCGCCTCGCCTGCGGGCAGGGCGTCCAGCTTTCGGGCTGTGCCGTTTTCCACCGCAAAACAGGTTGTCTCGGCGGTTTTTTCGGCCCCCTCGGTGATCTCCGTCACATCCCAGTAGAGGTTGCCCTCCCGGGTGAGGTAGGCGGTGGGATAGGCGACGCCCTGGCCCACCTGGGCGGCCAGCTGTTCAAAGCCGCTGCCGCTCTGCTCCTGCCAGCTGCCGTCCTGCCCCATGGCGTACCAGTGGGCCGTCTGCTGAGAAAGGGGCGTGGCGGGATTCTCCACCGTGAAGGCGTTCAGCACGCCGTCCACCACGAAAAGGCCCACATTGTAGTTGTGGTCGGGGGTGATGTCCTCCTCCACATAGCCGCCGGTGGTCTGGGCGGCGGGGGTGGCGGATGGGCCGGCGCCGCTCTCGTCGGCGGCGCAGCCGGCCAGCAGCGCGCCGGCCAACAGGGCGGCAAGGGCAGCGGACGCGGCCCTGCGAAGATTTTTCATGACGGGTTCTCCTTTCGGTTTGGCGTTACCGTCATTCTACCAGCGCTGCCTCTAAGCACTCTCTAAAAGTTTTAGAGATTGTTTAGAGCCTCGGCGTGGTAGTATAATTGTATCACTCTGAGGAAAGGCCGGGTGGCACTGTGAGAATTTTACTGGTGGAAGATGAAAAAGCGTTGTGCCGGGCCGTGCGGGACACACTGGCCGCCGCCGGCTACACGGTGGACTGCTGCGGCACCGGCCCGGACGCGCTGGACGCCCTCTGCGCCGGCAGCTACGACCTGGTGCTGCTGGATCGGATGCTGCCGGGGATGGACGGGCTCTCGGTGCTGCGCCAGGCGCGGCAGGCAGGGGTGCGCACGCCGGTGCTGATGCTCACCGCCCTGGACGCGGTGGGCGACCGGGTGGCGGGGCTGGACGCCGGCGCGGACGACTATCTGCCCAAGCCCTTCGCCACCGAAGAGCTGCTGGCCCGGGTGCGGGCGCTGGGCCGCCGCCCCGCCCAGTGGGAGGACAGCCGCCAGCTGCGCCGGGGCGACCTGGTGCTGCAGCCTGTCGGCCGGCTGCTCACCGGCCCGGCGGGCGTCTGCACCCTCTCCCACCGGGAGTGCGAACTGCTGGAACTGTTTCTGCGCAGCCCCGGCGTCACCCTGCCTCGGGAGCGCATCCTGCTGAACGTGTGGGGCCCGGACAGTGAGGTGGAGAGCGGCAACATCGACAACTACATCCATCTGGTACGCCGGCGGCTTCGGCTGGTGGGCAGCAGGATGGAACTGGTCACCTGCCGGGGCGCGGGCTACCGGCTGGAGGCGATCCCATGCTGAGGCGGCTGCGGATCCGCATCACCCTGCTGACGGCGCTGCTCACCGGCGGGGTGCTGGTCTGCACACTGCTGTTCGCCTTCACCGTGACCCGGCGGCAATACCTGGACAACCGCCGTGCAGCATTTGCGGAGGCAGTGGCCCAGCTGCAATACCAGTGGGATCGCTACGACCGGCTGGAAGGCGACTGGCTGGCACAGCTGGAGGCGCAGACCGGCATGAGGCTGCTGCTGACGGAAAACGGGCAGCCCCTGCTCCACACCCTGCGGGCGGATGAGGACACGCGGGTCCTTTTTGCCGCGGCCCGGCGGGCCGCCGAACAGCGCGGACTGGACATCGGCACACCGCCTCTCACGGGAAGCCAGAACGCGGATTTTACCTATTCGGAAAAGGGCGGGGATTACCGCTGTGCGGTGCGGATGGAGGGCACCGCCGGCGGACGGTGGACGAGCCTTGTGGCGGTGCAGTCCCTCGCGCCGGAACAAGTCTACACCCTGCGGCTGGCGGCGCTCTTCGGGCTGGCGGCCGCCGTGGGCGGGGGCGGCCTCGCGCTGGCAGGCTGGTTTGTGGCGGGCCGGGCGGTGCGCCCGGTGGGCCGGGCCATAGACGAGCAGCAACGATTTTTGAGCGCTGCCAGCCACGAGTTGCGCACCCCCCTGGCGGTGATCCGGGCCAACGCCGGTGCCGCCCTGCATCGCCCGGATCAGGCCCAGACCTATCTCTCGGTGATCGACGGCGAGGCGCAGCGGATGGGCGCGCTGGTGGACGAACTGCTGTTGCTCTCCGCCGGGGCCAGCGCCCGCGCCCGGCTGCGGCCGGAACGGCTGGAGCCGGACACCTTCCTGCTGGATTTTGCCGAGGGCATGGAGCCGCTTGCCCGGGAAAAGGGCCGGGAACTGCGGGTGTGCCTGCCGCGCGAGGCTCCGCCGCCTGTGCAGGCCGACGGCTACCGGCTGCGCCAGCTGCTCACCATCCTGCTGGACAACGCCCTGCGCTTTGCCCCTGCGGGCAGCGCGGTGGAACTTCGACTCACGGAAAAGGGGCGCCGGGTGCGTTTTTGGGTGACCGACCACGGCCCCGGTGTGCCGGACAGGGACAAGCAGCGCATTTTCCGGCGCTTTGCCCGCGGCCATGAAGCAGAGGACGGGGCCCGGCACTACGGCCTGGGCCTGGCGGTGGCCGCCGAACTGGCCGCGCTTCACAGCGGAAGGCTGTGGGTGGAGGACGCCCCCGGCGGCGGGGCCGCCTTCTGTCTGGAACTGCCCGCCGGACGCTGAACGCCCCTCTCCTCCCCGCCGGTCTCGCGCCGGCGGGGCCTTTTTGCGTATCTCTCCCCTTTGCCGGGCGCCCCCCGTTCGCCACAGCGGCGCCGCTGCTGCCCTTGCGCCGCGGCCCATAGAAAAACCGGGGCGCCCTTTTGACAAGGGCGCCCCGGCCGTTTCAGAGAGCAGAAAATGCGATCCGTGTTCCGTACCGCAAGGAGCCGGTTCATGGTCGATTCAGCGCTCCGCTCTTTACTTCTCCTTGCGTTTTTCGTCGATCATGGCTTGCAGTTCGTCCAGCGTGTTGTCCGACAACTGGTCGGAGTTCAAAAAATTCGCGAAAAGGCTGGCGAAGCTGCCGCCGAACATCTTGTCCACCAGAGTGGTGGTCTCGGCGCTTTGCACCTGCTGCCGTGTGACAAGGGGCGTTACGATGTACTTGGGATACTCCCGGGAGACGGCTCCCTTGCCCTCCAGCCGCTTGAGAACAATGTAGGTAGTGCTTTTCTTCCAGTTGTACTTCTTGAGAAACGCATCGGCCAGGTCCGCCGCCAGGCAGGACCCGTGCTCCCACAGATATTCCATCAACAGAAGTTCCGAGTCGAAGATCTTGATCTCTCCCATCGTATCCCCCCATTTTATTATTATAAATTTATTATCAGTTTATCGTTTCCCCCCGCCGCGCGTCAAGTAAAACTCTTCCGAAAAACGCGGAAAAAATGTGAAATTTTCGTCAGCGCCCCCAGGGCACGATGAAAGCCCCGGCGGGCAACTCGCCAAGAATATGGCCAGCCGCCTGCCGGGGCTCCGTTCATCTTTGCAAAAACTCAGCGGATGGGGCACACGCCGTTCACGCAGTCGGAGGCGCCGATGTCCAGTTCCGTCTCCTCGTGCTCGTAGCGGCAGAGCAGCGCCGGGTTGAAGGGGCGCATCTCCGCCTTGCGGCGCTCGTACTCCGCCTGTTCGATCTCCTCATAGGGCAGCAGTTCGTAGAAGCTGTCGTCGTAGCTCAGGAAGGAGAGGGCCACCACATCATCCCAGTGATCCCAGACCCACTGCTCCACGTCGTCCCACTCGTTGTCCCGCACATGCACCGTGATGGAGCAGTTGTGGTCCACATAGTGCTCCATGAACATCTTGTAGTTCTCCAGCTGCTCGATGGCGGTCACATCGCCCTTCACACGGCCGGCAGGCGCCTTGACCGGGAACTCCAGCACCTTGGTGGTGGGGTCTTCCGGATCCTGGCCCACCTCGGGCAGCACCGGATAGCCCAACTCCTCGCAGACGCGGCACAGGGGGTCGGTGGCGGTGATGCGCACCCGGCGGATGTAGTAGGGCGAGTGGGAATAGTGCACGCCGCTGGACACGGTGGGCAGCAGCGACAGGGTGCCCTCCGGCTTCAGGGTGGTCACCAGCAGCGGGCGGTTGCCGCCCAGCTGGTCGGCCATTTCATCGGCGGCTTTGCGGGCCTCGGCGCGCAGGGCATCCAGCAGTTCCGCCTGTTCGGCCCGGTCAATGCCGGTGGCGTTGACCATGTCCTGCCAGCCGGTGAGGGAGCAGCCCAGCAGACGGTCCCGCTTCTGCACCCGGTCCCACCGGTACATCTCCAGTTCCCGGCAGGTCATGCGGTAGCCCGCCCGGGCGGACAGACGCTGTGCCTCCAGCAGGCCCGCCCGGTCCAGGCTGCCGTCCGGCTGCACAAAGGCCATCACGTTCACGGTGGTCAGGTTGCACAGGCCGTTGGAATCCAGCAAAATCTCGCCGCAGGGGTTGCAGCCGCAGAAATTTGGCCGGCGCTTGAGGCCCGCCTCCTCGTTGATCCAGCCCGGCTCGCCGGAATAGCGCATCTGCTGCAAATGCCAGTGCAGCTTTTCCCGAGTGGGCTTTTTGCGGTAGAAGATGGAGTTGTTGCTCATCTGCCGGTGGGCGATGCTCTTGTCGATCTCCCAATGCCCGTTCACCTGGCGGTAAAGGTTGGACTTGGCCTGGATGCAGGTCTCGTCGTCCGCGTCCACCAGGCCGATCTCGGAGGTGCGGCGCACGCCGCCCGAGACCACGTTCTCGCCGATGATGTTGGCAATGTCCAGAAGGTCGATGGGCCGCAGCTGGGTGCGCGCCGCGCCATCCCGGGCGCCGGCGGCCGTGACCACCTTGTGAATCTTGTCCAGCATGGTCATCATGGAACCAGAACCGCTGGCGGTGCCGCCGAAGGTCTTGAGCCGCTCGCCCTTCGGCCGGATGGAATCGTAGTTCACCACCAGGGTGGTAACGCCCTCGTACTCCCGGTTGGTGATGAGTTCAAAATACCGGGTGAGCGCCTGGGCCCAGCCCTCCTTGGAGTCGCCGATGGCGAGGGTGGCGGTCTCACGCTGGAAGGTAAGGTTGGTGTATTCCAGCCGTTCATTTGCCGGCACCGGGTCGTAGGACTTGTGCAGGATCTCCAGGTCGGTGCGCACCGGCGGCAGCTGGTCGGCGTCGGATTTCAGCACCCGCACCCCCACGCCGCTGCCCACCATCAGCAGGTAGAACAGGTCGTGGTAGGCCACAAAATCGTTGATGACGGTGAAGGCGCAGTTGTAGTTGGCCATGGGGTACTTTTCCGCCACCGGCGTGCCGCCCACCCACAGGGTGCGGCCGGACAAAAACTGCCGCAGGTTGTAGATATTGTCATAGAGTTTTTCCGCCTCTTCCCGGGAGGTGGCCGCCAGCGAAGTGTTGTATTCCACCGCGCGGCGCACCGTCTCCCACCAGAATTCCCGCCGGCCCTGCTGGGGCAGGTAACGGGAATAGGTGCGGGTATAAACGAAGGCGCCCAGCTGCTCCATGGGGTTGGGGGCGTGCTTGTAGGGGCTGAGGAACTCCCGGGTCAGGATGCCCTCCTGCCACTCGCCGCTTGCGCGCTCCTTCTCCTTTTGCACGCGGTAGAGGATATAGGTCTTGGCGGTGCGGTAGAACTGCTGCTCGAACAGCGTCTCCTCCACCGCGTCCTGGATGCGCTCGATGTCCACGATCTCCTGGCCGGTGGCCGCCAGTTTGGCCTCCACCGCCTCGGTGACCCGATCCACCCCTTCCGGGTCGTGTTCCCCTGCCGCGGCGGCGGCCAGGGTGATGGCACGGCGTATAAATTCAGCGTCAAAGGGCACGACCTTGCCGCTGCGCTTGCGTACGTTCATTGCGATCTCCTCCCAAGAAATATTTGCGCGACACACTATATATAGTATTGCTATCGCGGCAAAAAGTCAATATATTGTTTGCTTTTCCGCACGACGGAACGCCTTTTTCGTGCGGGCTCGTTCGCCGGGCAAGGCCCGGCCAAACCAACGCGAGGATAGCCCGGCAGCACCCTGCGCGCCGGCTTTGCCGGTCACCTTGTTTACTTTTTCAGTATAGCAGGTGATACATCCCACTGAAAGGACTTTCATGCGGCGTTTTTGTCACCTCACCCGGAAATTTCTCGATCTTTGGGTGACGTGGTCACCGAAAGGCGGCGGCGTTTTGGATATACTAACTTTGAAAGAACGGAAAGGAGCTGATCCTACTATGGCGGCTGTAAATATAAATAAGGAAGAATTCGGGCAACTGCGCGGCGGGGACCTGCCGGTGCTGGTGGACTTCTGGGCGCCCTGGTGCGGCTACTGCCGCCGGATCGGCCCGGCATACGAGCAGATCGCGGAGGAATACGCCGGCCGTCTGGTGGCGGCGAAGGTGAACATCGACGAAGAGGGCGCGCTGGCCAGCGCGGAGGGCATCGAGGTGATCCCCACCCTGGTGCTCTACCGCGGCGGCAAGGCCCTTGGTTCCGTCGTGGCGCCGGCCTCCAAGGCGGCGATCGACAAATTCATCCGTGAGACCCTGGGCCAGTGAGGAGACTGAAATGAGCGAGACGCATGTTTACGATATGATCGTGGTGGGCGGCGGGCCGGCGGGATACACCACCGCCCTTTACGCCGTGCGGGCCGGGCTGGACACGCTGGTGCTGGAAAAGCTCTCGGCGGGCGGCCAGATGGCGCTGACCCAGGAGATCGACAACTACCCCGGCTTTGAGGACGGCGTCAACGGATTCGACCTGGCGGAAAAGATGCAGCGGCAGGCCGAGCGCTTCGGCGCAAATACCGTGTACGCCGAGGTGGAGCGGCTGGACCTCTCCGCCGCGCCGAAAGAACTCACGACCAGCGAGGGCATATTCCGCGCCCGGGTCGTTGTGCTGGCCACCGGCGCCAATCCCCGGGAACTGGGCCTTGCGGATGAGGCGGCCCTGGTGGGGCGGGGCGTGGCCTACTGCGCCGCCTGCGACGGGATGTTTTACAAGGGCAAGACCGTCGCCGTGGTGGGCGGCGGCAACTCCGCCGCCGAGGACGCGCTGCTGTTGAGCCGCGTGGCGAAGAAGGTCATCCTCATCCACCGCAGGGACACGCTGCGCGCCACAAAGGTATACCACGACCCGCTGATGCGCGCGCAGAACGTGGAATTTCGCTGGAACAGCGCCGTTGACGGGCTGCTGCACGGGGACAAGCTCACCGGCGTGCGGCTGCGGGATGTGCGCACAGGGGAAACCACCGAACTTTCCTGCGACGGCCTGTTCGTCAGCATCGGCAGAAAGCCCGCCACCGAACTGGTGAAAGGGCAGCTGGCGCTGGACGACGGCGGGTATATCCTGGCGGATGAGACGACGAAGACCAGCCTGCCCGGCGTTTTTGCCGTGGGAGACGTGCGCACCAAACCCCTGCGCCAGGTGGTGACGGCGGTGGCGGACGGAGCCGTGGCCGTGCAGATGGCGGAGGAATATCTGGCCGGAGGTGACTGAGATGGAAGAAGCGTTGAAAAAATGGAAGCGCCCGGCGCTGTTTGCCCTGGCGGGCGCGCTGGCGGGCCTTGCATACTACTGCCTGGTGGGCTGTTCCACCGGGGGCTGCCTGATCACAACCAGCCCCTTTGTCACCATGGCGTACATGGGCATTGCGGGCTGGCTGCTCTCCGGCATGCTGGGTATGGACTGCGATGAGCGCTGCAAAAAGCAGCGCATCAAATAAACGGGTTTCCCTCCTGGCGGCATCCCTCCTGCCGCCAACAGACACCGGCAGCGGGCGGTCGTGTTCTACGACCGCCCGCTGCCGGTGTTTGTTGTTATAGTTGTTAT
>DSLFC04102__coassemble_1054_pt1 | contig 19507 bp, 14 predicted proteins | sample DSLFC04102__metabat2_high_PE_037 | metagenome-assembled genome bin DSLFC04102
CGTACTCCGGCACCATCTCCGGCCGGTGGATCACGTTCAGAATAAAGCGTTCCATCTGGTTTACTCCTTTTTGTGCTGGGACCGGTATTCGGAGGGGTACATCCCCACGTTCCGAAAGAAGGTCTTGGAAAAGTAGAGCGGGCTGGAGTATCCCAGCTGCTCGGCGATGTCCTTGGAGAGCATCGTGGGATGCTCCACCAGCATCCGTTTCGCGGTCTCGATGCGGATGGATTGGATGTACTGGGCCGGCGACATCTCCGTGTAAGCCTTGAACAGCTTGGACAGGTAGGACGCCACCAGGCCGAACCGGGCGCTGAGCTGCTTCAGCGACAGCGGCTCGGAGATGTGGTTTTGGATGTACTCCGCGATGGACTGCATCAGCGCGGTCTTGTCGCTGGCGTCGAAGACGGAATGGCGGAACAGGTCGCGGCAATAGTCGAAAAAGGCGCGGAACAGCATCTGCCGTTCGTCGCTGGTGCCCACCAGTTCGCGGATGACCGCCTCCGGCTCCCGGTCGGTGCCGGCGTCCGTCTCCTCCAGCACCATCTGCAGAATGGTGGTGAGCAGCCGCTCCAGCGACGCCTGGGTCTCGCTCTGTTCCAGGGCGTGACTGGCGATGCGCTGGACCTGGAGGGTGAAATCGTCCCAGCGCTGCTTCTGAATGGCCACCCGCAGCGCGCTTTTGTCCGCCAGGGAGAGGGCTTTGGTGTCGGCGGAGGGCGCGCTGCGCAGCAGGCGGCTCTCCCCCAGGACGGCCCCCCTGGGCGATCCACTGGTGCAGGCGGTTGGTCCACTGCGCCAGTTCGGCAAGGCGCACACCCTCGGCCGCGGCCACCGTGAGGGGCAGTTTTGCCTGGAACCGCGCCTCCGCCAGGGCCTGCACCTGGGCCAGACGCACCTGCCGCTCCTCCTCAAAGATCCAGATCGCCTCGTTGGGCTGCTGGCCGTAGAACAGCCAGAAGTCGGAACAGCCCCACTGCCGGCAGATCATGTTCCACATGACCCCGTCGGACAAAGCCCCCGGTTTGGGCAGTTCGTCGGCGCTCTGCCCGCCCTGGTAGGCCCCCTGGCAGAGGTAGAGCACGGTGAGCGGTTTCCAGGCGCAGCCCTCCGCCGGGCGGGGGTTGCCGCAGAACAGCAACTCGATCAGGGCGCTGCGCTTTTGGGCATAGGCGTTTTGGGTGATCTCCGCCGCGGCGTGTCCAGAATGCGGCACAGCTCGGCCCGGTCGATGGGCTTGAGCAGATAGTTTTTCACCCCCAGGCGGATCGCCTGGCGGGCATACTCAAACTCGCTGTAGCCGCTGATGATGACGCTGGTGAGCCGGGGGTCCAGCTGACGGGCCTGCTCGATCAGCCCAAGGCCGTTCAAAACGGGCATATTGATGTCGGTGAACAGCACATCGGCGCTGTGCTGGGTGAGATATTCCAGCGCCTCCTTGCCGTTCCTGGCGCTGCACACCACCTGGAACCGGGAGTCGATCTGTTCGATCATCTGTCCCAAGCCCCGCAACAGCGGCATCTCATCCTCCGCGATGACCGTTCAGATCACGAGAGTTTCCCTCCTATCGTGACGGCCGTTCCGTGGCCGGTATTCTCGATGGTAAACACAAAATCATCCCTGTAAAGCAGATACAGGCGCATGCAGGTGTTCACCAGGCTCAGCCCGCCCAGGGTGGTGGAGTGGAGCTGATCCTGCATGCTCTCCAGGGAGAGGGTCTCCTTGAAGCGGCGGAACTTTTGCAAAAACTCCCCGCTGACCCCGCAGCCGTTGTCCTCCACGGTGACGAACCAGCTGCCGTTTTGCGAAAAGGCCCGCAGGTCGATGCGCCACACCTCCTCCAGCTGGGAAAAGGCGTGTTTGAAGCAGTTCTCACAGATGGGCTGCACCATCAGCTTGCACACCGGCTGGCCCGCCAGGGCCGGCTCCATCTGGATGGAGTACCGGAAGCCGTCCTCGTAGCGCTGCTTCATCAGCGCCAGGTAGTTGCCGGCGTGGTCCATCTCCTCCTGCAGGGTTGCCATGCCGTGATTCATGGAGGCGGAATATTTGAGCATTTTGGAGAGCGCCTGGCAGATCTGCACCGTCTTTTCGTTGTGGTTGATCTCCGCCTCCATGTTGATGATGGCCAGGGTGTTGTAGAGGAAGTGGGGGTTCATCTGGGACTGGAGAGCGAACAGATGCGCCTTGAGCTCGTTGGTCTGGGAGAGCACCCGCTGCTGGATGGCCCGCTCCAGGTGGCGCAGCACCCGGTTGAAGGCGGTGTCGAGCGCCTCCAGTTCGTCGCTCTTGGCGGTGTCGGTGAGTTCCAGGTGCAGGTTGTCGATGCTGATGTCCTGCACCGAGCGGCTCAGCGCCGTCAGCGGCCGGGAAAGATGGGTCACCAGCGCCCGCTCGCTGAACACCGCCACGGCAAACACGATGCACAACACCGCCACCAGCAGCACGAGAAAGCTGTTCAGCGGCGCCAGCACCGCGCCGGTCTCCATGTAGAACAGGATGTCCAGCGATGCGTCCTGGGGCTGATAGCGGGCGACGTAGTTGCTCTTTACCTGGCTCACGCCCAGGGGGTATCCGCCGGGGTCCAGCTGTTCCATCGCGCGGGCCGGTTTTTCCTGTTCCCGCAGCGCCGGGCTCTGGTAGAGCATCCGCCCGTCGGCGCTGTACACGGCGGCGTAGCAGGCGGTGCCCAGGCTGCCGAAGATCTCGTCCATCCGCTCCACCGACTGCTGCACTTCCACATAGCCGTTCTTCTGGGTGTTGTAGTAGTAGTCCTTGATGGGGCGCACGATGGAAAAGCAGTCCGGGCTGGGCAGGTCGGAGGAATTCAGGATGTCCCCGCCCGGTTCCCGCAGCATGGAAAAGGCGGTCTCGCCGGAAAAGTACGCCTGTATGGCGGCAAATTCCGGCCCGTTCACAAACGACTGGATGCCGCCCAGCGTGGTCATCACCCGGGCGGAGCAGACGAAGTCGCCGTTGTCGTTGTACAGGCAGATGCGGGTGTTGCCGTCCCGCTTGAAGTTGTAGGAGTTCAGCAGCTGCACGATGCGGTTGGCCGTGAGGGGGTTCTCGATGAAATACCGGCCGCCGGTGTCCGCCGGGATGGCGCCGAACCAGGCCACGATGTTGGGGTTGGCGGCGATCTGCAGGGCCATCTTGTCCATGTTGTAGGCCAGGTTGTCGAACTGGCCGGCGGTGCGCTGGGCCATGGCGGCGAAATCATCCCGGGCGCGGCGGCGGGAATCCCGCACCACCCAGAAATAGAACACCCCCACCACCGCCAGCAGGATCACAAAGAAGAGCAGCAGGTTATAAATGATCAGCCTGGTGGTAAACTTGCGCTTTTTCACGGTAATGGCCTCCTCCCCGTCCAGCGTCCTGTGCCCCCATTATACCATGCAGCGCCCCGGATCAGATCAGGGAGATGTCGGTGGCCGAGGCGATGCGGTGCCAGAAGGGGGCCGGCACGTCGGCATGCCCCTTCGCGGTCTCGGCCGGGTCAAAGGGCAGCCAGGGGATGTCCAGCTCCTCGATGGTGTCCATCTCTCCCCGCAGCCAGCTTTCCAGCCGGCGCCGGGCGGCGTTGATGCGCTCCAGCTGGCCGCCGATGCGCAGATCGAAGACGTCCAGGCCCGGGGCCTTGTTGTTTGCCAGCCAGCTGCGCCGGAAGGCGTCCGCGAAGGCGTCCACCTTGGCGTAAAGTGCGGGCAGGCCCTCCCGGCAGAGGCTCTCCAGCGTTTCCCGGTCCTCTTCCTTCCAGGCCGTGCGCAGCGCGCGCTGCACCCCCGCCTTGCAGGCCAGCGCCTCGGCGAGGGTCCGGTAAAAGCGGAACAGGTCCGTCCACTCCCCGGCGTTTTCCCCGGCCCGGGCCAGCCGGGCGGCGCAGCGGCGCAGATGGTCCTCGTATCCCGCCAGGTCCAGCGCCGGGCTGAACAGCGGGGTGAGCAGATCCTCGTAGAGCAGCGTTTTGGTGGCGTTCACCGCCATGCGGCCGGGGGCGGGGTTGTCCGGGGTGAAGGCGGGCTCGTCAAAGAGCAGGAAATCCTCCCAGCTGCCGCCGCAGGTGCGGGCAAAATGCCGGGCGGCGGCCTGCGGGGCGCGGTCGGGCCCCTGCCAGCACAATTCGGCCCAGAACTGCAGCGCCGGCAGCACCGCCCCCAGCGGGCACTCGGCGCCGTTGTCGCCCCAGAGGGTGATCAGCACCTCCTGCACGCCCTGCTTTTGGCAGGCGGCATGGGCCGGCCGCGCCAGTTCCATGCTGAACCGGTTGGCGGGCGAAAAGCCGGACCACTTCCAGGCGCCGCCGGCAAACAGCGTGCGGGGACACAGCTGTTTGTGCCGCTCCAGCATGCTGTCATACAGCGCCTCGTCCCGGGAGTAGTAGTCCCAATAGACCAGCGAGGTGTCGTCGGGGATGGCCCGGGCCACCGAGGCGTCCAGCGGACAATCGGGGGCGTAGTACTCGCCGCCGCTGGCAAGGCGGAAGAACATGTCGCTCCACAGCATAGGGGCGAAGCCGTGGGCGCTCGCCACCCGGTGCACCAGCTCAAAATGGCGCAGCATCAGAGCGGTGCGGTCCTCGTAGCCGTGCAGGTCCAGGTGCCGGCCCAGGCCCAGCATGTGGGCCTCGTCCATGCCAATGTTGACCCGCCGGCTGGAAAAGCACTCCTCCAGCGTGTCGAACATGGCATTGAGCAGAGCCTCGGTGTCCTCCGAGTCGGTGAGCAGGATGTCGCCGGTGTCCACAAAGGGGGCCATGGCTTTCCACTTGAGGGTCTGGCCCAGGTGGGCCAGCGTCTGAACGGCGGGCACCAGTTCGATGCCAAGACGCGCGGCAAAGGCGTCCAGCTCCTTCAGTTCCCCTTCGGTGTAGCGCCCGCGCCCGTGGCCGAAGTAGGGGTAACCCTCCACCTCGTACACGTCTTCCATGTACAGCTGGACGGTGTTGTACCCCATGCGGCACAGCTGCCGCAGCAACTGCCGCAGCGAGGCGGGCGTGGGCACCGCGTTGCGGCTGCAGTCCACCAGCGCGCCCAGCCGGGGGTAGGCGGGCCTCTCCCACCGCACCCAGCCCGCGGGCCGGTCCCGGTCCTCTTCCAGCAGCACAGTGGCCCGGCCCAGCATGGCCTCCTGTGCCAGGCGCAGCTGCCAGCCCTCCGGGGTGCGCCGCAGTTCGATGCCCTCGCCGCCCTTTTCCACCCGCACGGGCGCCGCCGGCTCCGGGCATTGCAGCGCCGCCAGCATCCCCCGCTCAAATTCCGTCAGATTCTGCCACATAACGCTCCTCCGTTCCTTGTGCCGGGGCGGCGGGCCTCAGCCCTTCACCGCGCCGGCCGTCATCCCTTCCACAATATACTCTTTTGCAGGCACAAATACAAGAGCACCACCGGCAGAATGGTGATGGTGAGGGCTGCGAACACATAGTTCCAGCTGCGGGCATACAGGCCGTAGAAGTTGAACACCGTCATGGGAATGGTGGTTTGCCGGGAACTGCTCATCAGGTACAGCGGCACCTGTAAGTTGTTCCACACGCCGATGGCCGCGATGATCAGGTTGGTCACCGTGACCGGCTTCATAATGGGCAGCAGGATGCGGAAGATCAGCCGCAGCGGCCCGGCTCCGTCGATGATGGCGGCCTCGTCGATCTCCCGGGGCACGCCGGTGACAAAGCTGGAGAAGGTCATCACCGCGAAGGGCAGGTTGATGGCCGTGAACACCAGGATCACGCCCAGGTAGCTGCCGTTCAGCTTGAGCTTGATCATCAGCGAGTAGGTGGTCACGATCTGCATGGTGGCGGTGAGGCCAAAGAGATAGTACAGATACAGCGCCCGGCCGCTTCTGCCCTTGCGCCGGGAGATGATGATGCCGGTCACCGCGCCGCACAAGAGGATCAGCACCACCGTGCCGGTGGTAATGACGGTGCTGTTCCAGTAGCCCCGCAGGATGGAGCCGGTCTGCAGCACATGGATGTAGTTGTCGATGCGAAGCTGCGAGGGAAAGTTCAGGTCCAGGTGCAGCACCTCGCCCTGGTCCTTGAAGGAGCCCAGCAGCATCATCCAGATCGGCACAAAGAACACCAGCGCCACCAGGTTGGCACAGAGGGTGCGCAGCCACTTTTTGTAGGGTCGTTCCATCAGGTTTCCACCTCCCGGGATTTGAGGAATCGGTTGAGCAGGAAGGTGAGCGTTACCACCAGCAGCGACAGCAGGATCGCCGCCGCGCTGGATTTGCCCAGCTGCCCCATGCCGAAGGCGCGGTAGACGTAGGTGCTCAGCACCTGGGTGTCAAAACCGGGGCCGCCGCCGGTGAGGGAGTAGACGATGTCGAACACCTTCAGCCCGCCGGTGATGTTCAGGGTGAACACCACGGTGAAGGAGGGCGCCAGCAGGGGCAGCGTGATATGGCGGAACTGCTGCCAGCCGGTAGCGCCGTCCAGCTGGGCGCTCTCGTAGTAATCCTGGGAGATGGCCTGCAGGCCGGAGATGAAGATAAACATGCTGAAGCCCGCCCACATCCAGATCTCCACCAGGATGATCCAGGTCATTGCGGTGCCGTAGCTGCCCAGCCAGTCGCGGCTCCAGCCGCCCAGGCCCAGCCCGGCCAGCAGGTTGTTCAGCAGCCCGTCCTGCCGCAGGATGGCGGTAAACAGCAGCCCCACGATCATGGTGCTCAGCACGCAGGGCAGATAATACAGGGTGCGGAACAGGCTGTTGCCGGGGAATTTTTTCACCACCAGCAGGGCCAGCAACAGCCCGATCAGCGTTTTGAACAGGGTGGTGAAAAAGGCGAACAGAAGGGTGTTGCCGATGGAGCGCAGAAAGATGCGGTCCTGCAGCAAGCTGGTGAAGTTGTACAGCCCCACAAAGTTGGCCCGGCTCATGTTCGCCAGATTCCAGTTGGTGAAGGAGTAGGCGAACGCCGCCACGATGGGGACGATAAAAAACAGGGTGTAGATCAGCAGCCCCGGCAGCGACAGCCACAGCGGGTAGGATCGATCCCGACTTTTGCTTTGCATGACCTGCCTTCCTTTCATAGAGGAGCGGCCTGCCCTGGCGCGGCGGCGCGAACTGCGTCACCGCGCCCCGAACAGGCCGCTCAGAACGTGATCGTTTAGAAGCCTTCCGCTCCCTGGTCCTTCATGAACTGCTCAAAGTCTGTCTGGAACTGCGCCAGGATGGCGGCGCCGTCCATGTTGCCGCGGGCGGGCGCGTCCACATAGTAGACGTACAGGGTGCTCTCGCACAGGGCGTTCAGGTCCATCACATAATAGTTGAACTCGGGGATGGCCTTGCCGGGCTGGATGTAGGTCTCATAGATGTTCTCCAGGTAGGAGGGCACCGGGCCGCCGTCCACCCCTTCAAAGGCGGGGAAAGCAGGGCGGTCTTCAAAGTACAGGTTGGCGTACTCGGGGGTGGCCCACAGGTTGAACACCTTTTTCACGGTGTCCAGGTTCTCCGAGTTCTTGTTGGCCACAAAGCCCGCGGAGGACATATTCTCGGTCACCACGTCCACACCGTCGGTCATGGACACGGCGAACATACCGATGTTGGCGTCGGGGTTGGCCTGCAGCACGCTGGCGGCGAAGAAGTCGCCGTTGAAGTGCATGGCGGCGGAGCCGTCCGCCACGGCGGCGATGGCGTCATCGTAGACCGCGGAGGCGAAGTTGTCGTTCACATAGCCCTTCTTGTAAAGGTCGAGATAGGTGTCGATGACCTGGGCGAACTCCGGCACATCGGTCCACTTGATCTCGTTGCGCATCACCTTGTCGGCGAAGTCCTGGCAGCCGTCCGCGCCCAGGATCTTGGCGAAGTTGTCGGTCATCAGCACCTGGGGCACCCAGCTGTCCCGGGGCATGTAGATGGGGGTGACGCCGGTGGCCTTGATCTTCTCGCAGGCGTCCAGCAGCTCCTGCCAGGTGGCAGGCTCCTCGGTCACGCCGGCGGCCTCAAACACATCCTTGTTGTAGATGAAACCGTGGGTGCCGGGCACCGACAGGAAGGGGAAGCCGTAGATCTTGCCGTCCTCGCTGTTCACCACGTTGTCCGGGATCAGCAGCTTCTGGGTCCACTCCTCGCCGGTCATGTCGGCGAAGTACTGGGCGGGGTCGACGATGTCGTAGATGGCGGGCACGTTGTAGTCGATGATGTCGGGCGCCTCGCCGGAATTCAGCTGCATCTGGATCAGGTTCAGCGCCTCGTCGTCCGGCACGATCTGGGCGTCGATGATGATGTTCTCCTCTTCCTCCAGCTTCTGAATCATGGCCTGCAGCCCGTCAAAATTGCGGGACTGCTGGATCATGGCCGTGATGACCACAGGCTCTGCGGAAGACTGCGCCGCGGATGAACCGGTGCTTGCGGGCTGCGAAGAGCCGGATGTGGTGCCGCACGCGGCCAGCCCCAGCGCCATGGCCAGCGCCAGCGCGCCGGCGATCAACTTTTTCATAGTGTTTCCTCCTTTGTTTTGGCTTGTGCGAAACGGTTCGCTTTGTTCTGTCTCTATTGTAGGGCCGCGGAGCGCCCTCGTAAATGCCAGCAGGCGAAACAGGAGGATGTAAAAAAGCAAAAACAGCGGAATGTGTACAAGAAACAAGCATTTTTTGTGCAATAAGCGAGATAGAACGGTCTTGGGGCTTCAGTGCGGCCGAAATCGTCTGAGCGGCAAAGGCCGGCTTTCACTCTGCTGCGCGTTTTTCATGTCATCCGGAAACATACAGGCATCTCCACTCCATCTTCCGGGGAACTTTCCCAATCGATATAGTCGTTTTGACCGTCCTTTGACCACCACGCATGCAAAAAAGCCCGCGGAGCCAGTGTTAGAAAGGCTCCGCGGGCTTTTTGCATTGCTGCTCATTTTGCGCGCAAGTGACGGCAAAGGGCTTGGTTCAGCCATTTCCTGTTGACAGTGTGTGAACTCTGGCCAAACTGCCGAATGCAGTGCCGCATCAAAACAGGGAAGGCACAGTTTACACTGTGCCTTCCCTGCCAAAATTAAGTATTTCCGAATTGTTACCCTTTTGCGCTGCGCAAGCAGCCAAATGCAGTTCGCGTTTCCCGCTTTGCCCTGTTGCTCAGATTCCAGTGCTTCACGGAATTTTACATCCGTCCGCCGGGCAGCGCCGGTTTGTCAGTTGCCTGCCTTTTCCTTGCGGTAATACCGAATCAGCCGGGGGATCGCAATCAGCAGTGGGATGCCGCCACCGATGCCGCCCAGTGTGCCCACCAGGAAGTAGCCGCTCACCACGATGTTCATCAGGCCAAAGAAGGACATCGCGTAGCAGACCAGCAGGACGACCATTGAGAGCGCGAGCACCTTGTTCTTTTCACTCACAGACTCCGACTTCCACAGCCCCACAAACCGGTTGGCAATGCTGAAGGTGAAGGTGGGTGCCGTGGAGCACACCGAGAGCAGGATGAGCACCCAGTAGCAGGCGCTCAGCACAGGGCCGAATTCCTGGCAGATGGTGATGATGGGCGAGTCTGTGGCAAACACCTCCGGCAAATACGGGAGCACGATGCAGGAGGTGAGGAAGAACAGGGAGGTGACCATAACTGCCGTGAGGATGCCGGCGCCGAAGCAATCCCGCTTGTCGCGAATCTTCTGTGCGTAGTTGCACACGATGCCGCCCACCGAAATCGTGGTCATCGAGTAGGTGATGACGGAGATATAACCGGCAGAAACAGGGGCCTGCTGCCAGTTCGGACCGATGGAGAAATTGCCCAGCATCCCCGCCAGCACGCTTCCGCGGTCGGAGATGACCGCGCCCAGGATGGCCATCATCGCGGTGGCGGAGCGCCGGGCTGCGCACATTCTAGAATCCCTGGACCACTATGTCACCGACATAGATGCGGTGAAGGGATTGGGTTTCTGCGTGTCGGTGGAGCATGCCCGATTCATGGCGGACTATTTCAATGAGCATGGCATGCCGGCCCTGTGTCTGGTGAGGCAATCCTCTGACGAGGAACGATACACTGCCAAGAAACGGCTGGTCGTCGGAAAGTTGCTCTTTTTGTTCGTAGTGGATATCTACAACGGGGGCGTGGACATTCCCGAGGTGAATACGGTGCTGTTTTTGCGTCCCACCGAATCCCTCACGGTGTTCCTACAGCAGCTGGGCCGCGGCCTGCGCCTGGCAGAAGACAAGGGGTGCCTGACGGTGTTGACATTGATGTTCATGCTGAGCCGGTACACCAGTGCCTGCTGATTTGTGAGATATTCCACAGCCGTGGGCTCGGGTCTGGACATTGCAGAATGCACCTGGCTGTCGGCTGCGACCGATGCCGCCGTGTCATAGGCGCGTTCCAATAGTGTGCTGATGCGGCCGGAGGATTGCTACAGCTCATAAGTCTGCAACTGGACGTTCTCCCTGGTGAGAATCTGTGTGAAATAGGCGGTGATGAGCAGGCTGGCGAACAAAAACACCAGACACACCGCCAGCCCGATCACAAGCACCGGTTTTTGCCGAAGCTTCATCCGTGCTCTCCTTTGCGCCCCGCCGCGGCGCATGACAGATTACGGTAGTATTGTACAGGCGTTTCGTCGGTCTTCTTTTTAAAAACTTGAATAAAATAATTGTTGCTGGAAAATCCGACCTCGCGGTACAGCGAGGACACCGCGCAATCCCCCCCGCGTGCATTTTGCGAATCACCGAATCGATGCGAATGTGTGTGATATAAGAAGAGGGCGTCTGCTTCATCTCCACCCGGAACAAGTCGCGCAGGTAGCGCTCGCTGATGTGACAGGCGTTTGCCAGAGTGGAAACGGAAAAATCCGGATTAGCAAAATTGCGCTGCGCAAACTGAAGGCAGCGCTGCATCAGATAGGAACGTGTGCCTTCCTCCCCGCCGGCCAACATCGCGCTTAGCTCCAGCAGATGGCCGGAGGCTTCCTTGGCAGACCGGGAGAAAAGGTCTGCGTCCCCTTCGACGGTGATCCTTCTCTGTTTCAAAGCATGGCGAAGCATGAAGAGCAGTTTTTTGAACTGACTTTGATAATCAGTAAATGTGTATCGTGCCTCAGCATAGGCAAACTCCCGGATCAGCACATCCTCAGCCGCTTCGTATTGCCTTTCCAGCAGCAATTTGCTGAACCGCTCCACCGCGTCCGCGTCCGGCGGCTCCGTTTGTCAGGGACTGTGAAAAAAGGCGGTGGTCGACCGCCCGAAAAAGAACGAGCGGAGGCTGCTGGTCCTCAATTCCCGGCAGCGGCTTCGAATCTGTTCCGCCCCGCAGCAATGGTCCGAGATAGCACAGGATACCTCCAGCCCCTTTTCCTCAAAGGCTTACTGTAACTCGCGGGCCAGCACCGCGCATTTGTTGCGCGCCTGTTGCTGGCCGGGCTGGTCGGCCGCGGCCGCGCAGAGCCAGTGCCTGTCATCCAGCCGACACAGGATGCACTGATCCGAGTGCGGCAACGCCAGAAATGCCTCGTGGCCCAGGTCGCAGAGATGAGGAGCCTGGCCAGCACTGTCAGGCTGAAGAAGGTCATCCGCGCTGACGCACAGCAGACAGCCGTTTAGAAAGGCGGCCAGGAACAAAAAAGCAGGGCCTGGCATCCGAAGATGTCAGACCCCGCAAGGAGAAGGACATTTGTTGCCCGAAAGGGCTGCCGGCATTTACCGCCGGCCCGGTGCGCTTGCAAACGCGTGGGTCACAGCCGGTCGCGGCAGATGCGGGCCATATAATCCGTGGATCGCTCCCGCAGTGCTTTGTTGAAATAGAGCTTCGCCTTTTCGTCGTCGTGCAGACCCATGGATGCCAGCCCGATCAGGAAGAACGCCAGTTCTCTGTCCAGCATGGCCGTGTCGTGCTCAAAGGGAAGTGTGGTCACCAGAGACTTGGTAAAATAGGCGTAACGGCCCTTGTTTTGGATCAGCTGCTCTGCGGTGGAGAGCAGCCACTCGTAGCGCTCCTTTGCCTTGTCTGCCTGGCCCAGCTTTTCCAGGCTCTTGCCCGCGTAATAGGCCATTGCGGGAGTCGCGCAGACATCCGCGGCGGCTTTCTCGAATGCCTGACGGGCCAGTTCCTTGTTTCCCATAGCCTCGTAAGCGAGGCCTTTGTGGTATTCGAGATGGGCGATGGCGCCGGTCTTGGGGGCGCGCTGGGAGTTGAAGTTGTCGGGATAGAGGTCGCATTCCTTCAGCAACCGCAGGGCGCGCTCCGGATCGTTGGCGGCCAGTGCCTGTTGCGCAAGCAGGATGGACACATCACAGAACGCATTGGTAACGATCCCCTCGCCGCCCTCGTAGGGATGGAACACCCGCTCCAGCAGGCGGGCTTTTGCTTCCTCGTAGTGGCCGGTCTCGATCAGGGTGGAAACATATTTCGCGTAGGTATCGTCGTGCTGCCTGGTGAGTTGCGGATAGCGCTCGAACAATTCCAGGCGTTCCTGCGCGGGGGCGTTGGTCGCCCGCAGATACTGCGCGTATTCAAAGAACACGCGGGGGTCGCTGTCATCCATGGCAAAAGCCGTGCGGATCAGTTCACCCGCTTCGTCCCGACGGCCAAGCTTATCAAAATAGGCAATGGCCAGATTTCGGTACGCCGTGGGGAAGGCGGCGCCGTTGCGCACCGATGCTTCGAAGGCGGCAACCGCCTGCGGAACATTTTTGACCCCGTAGTAGATGTTGCCCAGCAGATACGGAGCGACCGCGTCTTTCCGGTTCTTGTTCATGGCGTTGCGCAGCACCGCGATGGAATCCAGCCGGGAGTGCAGGCAGCCCACAGGCGAACGTTTCGCGGCAGCATCCAGAACGCGCGCTTCCTCGGCGGTGTCGCCGGCCTTTCCGCTGTAGAACGCAGCGTAGTAATCCACGATCACCGGAGCATTAGCCCCGGCTTTTTTCAGCGCCTGCCGCGCATCCTGCCAGAAACCGGCGGCGGCATATTCCAGAGCAATGTCGATGGAATATTCGTAGGTACGTTCCAGCATGCGGTCCAGCGTACTGTCGGCGGGGTCCTGCCCGACGGCCTGCCGGCACAGCGAATTTTCATAGCGTGCGATGTAATCCAGCGGGTCGGTGCGAAGCAGGCTGTCCAGTATGGGCAGCGCTTCGTCCGGGCGTCCGAGGCGGCGCAGAAGGGCGGCCTTCAGCCGCTGCGCGCGGAAGTTGGCGCCGTTTGCCAGTTGTGCCTCCTCCAGATGTTCCAGCGCGCGGTCGTATTCGCCGCGCAGGCAGGAGATTTCCGCCAGTGCCAAGTAGGAAGCGGATTTGTTGGCGAAGCCCCAGGCCGCCTTGAAAAAGTTCTCGTAGGCCTCGTCAAACCGCCCATTGAGTTTTTGCAGAACGCCCAGCGTGTAATAAGGCTCGGTGTCGTAGGGATGGGGATTGCGCTGCGTAGACACCGCAATCGCTTTGTTCAGGAAGGTTTCCGCCTCCTTGAACATTCCCCGCTCCATCAGAATCTTGCCTTTGAGATGGTTCAAATTCACGTGGTTGCTGTCCAGAGCAAGGCCGCGATCCACATAATCCAGCGGGTCATAGTAGGGATGCCGGTACTGGTACAGGTGGAGGGCGTGGTAATAGATCTCCTCCGCGTTGTTCATATCGGTCTCCGGGGGAGTGGCCGTCAACGGCGCCGGCACCTCGCTACCCTGATCGTCTTCGGGACGATAGGAGACAAGCTCTCGCCCGTCGCTGGCATACAGAGCGGTGAAATATGCGCAGGGCGCTTCGCCCGCGGCGGTGCAAACGTCTTTGAACGGCTTGTCTGGAGAGATGTCGGTGACTTTTTCGTAGAGGACGGTATCCTTGTAGCGGATCACCACCCGGCAATCCTTGCGAAGTTCGGTGGTATTGATCGCGATGCGGATGGTGTCATCCTCCAGTTCGAAACCAATGGCCCCGTTGATGTTCGCGCTTTTTACTTCGCCGATTTCCCGGATGGGATACCAGTACTGTTCGGCGGTCTTATACTCATAAGGCATGATCCAGGCAAAGTCCGGCTGGTTGCAGGTATAAACGCCCGTCATCAGTTCCACATAGGGCCCGTCATCGTCCGAGAGGTTCTTAAACCACGCGCGGCTGAAATCCGACACGCCCCAGGTGAACATCTTCTTGCCGGGGCTGATGTGACGGTCTGCCACATGGACGATGCCGCTGTCCCGGCCAAAGTCATAGCCAGAGAGGAAATCGTATTTGGAGCCGTAAGTAAAGAAGCTGTCGCCCAGCGGGACGTTGGGGAAGCAGCGCACGTCCACACCGTCCTTAAAGTCCACAAGGCCCCTGTACATTCCGCGGATGACCGGGAAGCGGGATGTGGAGGCCCAGGCATGGCCCGAGGCCCAGTGGATGTCTTCCGGGAAAACCGCCTTCCAGTCTTTGTTGACCGCCACAGCCAGGTTCGCCCACCACATAAATGTTTGAGGATAGGGCGTGCGGTTGAAAAAGCGGATCTTGGCCTTGATGTAGCTCTTGCCGGGATACACCGTAATGCCAACCATGCCTTTGGTGCGGTTCAGCGGTTCCACTTCGCCCATCCATACGGTTTTGCTGTTGTCGGGGTTCGTCTCACAGAACCAGTCCACAGGTTTGAAGGTGGTGGGACGGTGGTGCTGCGGCCAGTTGAACTCGATGCCGCCGGAAATCCACGGTCCGCACAGGCCGATCTGCTGGGGTTTGATCTTCCGGTTTTTATAGATAAAATCATATCCGTTGGTTTTGTCCAGTGCGGAATAGATTCGTCCGCCCAGCTCCGGAAGAAGCGTCACATCGATATACTCATTTTCCAGGCGCAGCGCATTGTAGGTCACATCGGTGACCGTGTCGCTCAGCGTGTCGCAGATCGGCATCGGGAACACCCGTCCGGAAGCGCCTTGATGATTTCGGGACTCATAGAATACAGGATTTTTTTCGTCCGCGCCGGGAAGATAGGTCGGGATGACCTTGTCCTCCCGCGAACACAGAACCTCTCTCATATTGTTCACCCCCTGGCCTCGTATTGCCGCACGATCCTCTGGAACGTGTAATAAGCCGGCTTTGGTTTTCCGTTTCGATCAATCATGCCCCAACCACATTCGTGCGGGCAATTCTCCCTGCCGCAAAAGCACACCGGGTCATCCTTCCAGTCGTATTCAAAGAACCCGATCACCTTGTCGTTTTCGAAAAATTGCCTGAGCGCTACCTCGAAGTATTCCGCCTGGATCTGCTGGTTGTGCGCGCCTTTCCAGGCGTAGGCCCAGGCGCCGCGGGCACACACCGGGAACTCACCGTTTTCATTCGGCGCCTTGTTGGGTTCCGGCCCCCAGCCGTCGGTCAGATAATCACCGATGGAGGAGTAGCCCCATTCGGCCACCAGAATGGGCCTCTTTGTGATGGAATAGATCCTGTCGATCATTCCGGGCCAGTCGTAGGGTGTCCCGGGATGATGAGAGCCAAAATAGTAGTCGACGCCGGCCCAATCGAAGTAGACGTCACAGTCCGGGCTGTACAGTGTTTCATAAAAATAGGTGGATTCCGGATTGGTCATACAGGAAGTGTTGATGTACACTGCAGCCCGGGGATTTTCCCGTTTGATGCCTTTTGCCGTGTGGTACATGAATTTGCACGCCTGTTCCTGGGTCATTTCTCCCCGGAACCGGGTGATGTCCATTTCATTGGCGATCTGGAATGAATCCACCCTGCCTGCCAGGTCTTTCGCCGCATAGCCAAAGGCCTTTTCCAAAGTCTGGTAGAATTCCTCACTGTCCACGCTGCCCACCCAGTCGGGAATAAAGCGGCGGAACTGAAGCGAGCGGGAACCCTTGGATGCGTACATCATGCCATAGCTCATGGTCACGCCGGTCACATGAAACCCGTTCCCTATCCAGGTGTCGATTTTCTTTCGGCTGGCGATGTAACGGTCGCTCAGGGTGGTGCAGGATGCGTCGGCAAAGGGAAAGGGAACAAACGCCCGTACCCATCCGATGCCTGCGTCGCGCATGAGCTGGAAGTCGGGATCCGGCTGCAAACAGCTCACGCCTACCATCTTGTTCATATTATTTACCTCGCTTTATTTGTAGGGAGTCCACTCGATGCCCGCTTCCTGCGCCGCCTCATTCACTTCGTTGGTGACGGCTTCCAGGTTGTATTCCGTATAAAGTGTGTCCACAAATTGCTGCCAGTCGGCCTCAAAGTCGGTGGATTTCATGATGATTTTGACCAGTTCCTGCTGTGCCCACAAATCGGCGTCAAAGTCCGCCAGTTCCGGGGTCATGAGGTAACGGGTGAACTCCACCGGATAATTGTAGGGCCAATAGGTCTCCACCAGGTTTTTATCCGCCTCGTCGTCCCAGGGGATGACGGTGGAATCCACTGCGCCGGGGATGCCGTCCAGATGCCAGCTGCCGATGTTCGCGAACACCATGAAGGTACCGGCCATATTAAAGGTGACCGGGGTGCCGTCGGCGTTCTTGAGCAGTGTGCGGTATTCGCCGTCCACAACCTCGTAATCCTTGCCCTCTTCACCCCAGGTGCCATAAATATAGCCATCTACACTGCACATCCAGTCGAGGAATTTCAGGATGCGGTCCAGCTTTTCGTCGTCCACTTTGGAGGAAATCATCGTGCAGGACCAGTAGGTCTTGGGCATGCTGTTGCGGGTGCCGTCTTCCATAGTGGGCAGCGGCAGGAAGCCGATGACATCGTTGATGTCTTTGTCGGGGTTGATCTTTTCAAAGTACTGGGTACGGAACAGCTTTGCGTTGCTTCGGTTCATGTTGTAGGGCATCACGCCAATGACGCCGGTGGACATTTTTTCACGCATCTTTGTCTCGTCGCTGAGCACGAACTCCGGATCGAGCCCGCCAGACAGATACAGGTCGTGCAGCCACTTGGTGGCGTTTTTGGAGCTTTCAGAGATGAAACCGTACTTCCAGGCGCCGTCCTCCATGACCCAGGGCCGATACCCGAACATGGGGTAAATCAGGTCATAGAAGAAGCCCATGCCGTTGTTCATACCGTTGCCCATGCCGTAGGTATCTGCCTTGCCGTTTCCGTCGGGGTCCTTCTGGGCAATGTCCGTTAAAAACTGACCCAGCTCACTGGTGGTCATTGGCTCGTCCAGATTCGTGTAGCCAAGCGCTTCGGCCCAGTCTTTGCGGTAGTACAGGCCGATGGGGTTGCCGTTTATGTCGGAATCCACACGGTCATCCCGGGGAATATGATACATCTCCCCGTCGGGCATTGCCTCATAAGAGTACTTTTCCATCACCTTGTTCAGGTTGGGATATTTGCTGTACATCTCCTTGGGGATCGACCGGATGAGGCCCTGGTCCACAAATTTCTTGAATTCGATCTTGTTGTCCCAGCCGTCTGCCACAAACAGGTCAGGCAGGCTGTCGGAGGCGGCCAGCGTACTGATCTTTTCCCGGTAATCCGCCATGGTGACAGATACCACCTGGATATTGATGCCAAAATCATTGCGCACCTTTTCCACGATGCGCTCGCCAACCTCGTTCCCGTTCGGCTCGGTGAAATTCCATACAGCCATGGACACATCCACCGGTTCGCCGTCTGCCAAAGGCTCTCCGTTGCCGGACGCGTTGTTTCCGCAGCCGCCAAGGGAAAGCAGCATGCCTGCCAGGAGAATGGTGCTGATGATGCGATTCATGCGTTTCATTATTACCTCCTTGTTTTTCAGCTTTTGATGGAACCGACCATAATGCCCTGTGCAAAATACTTTTGAAGGAACGGATATACCAGCGTGATGGGAAGGATCGCCACCACCGCGGTTGCCATCTTGGTGCTCTCCTTTGCCACGAACGCGCCCGAATGGATATAGGACGTGAGCATGGAGGAGGTCGCGGCGTCCTTTACGATGAGGTTGCGCAGAACGAGCTGCAGCGGGAACAGATTCGCGTCGTTCAGGTAGAGCATGGCATTCCACCACTCATTCCATTTCTCAACGCCGTAAAACAGCGCGATCGTGGCGATGATGGGCCCGGAAACAGGAATGATGATGCTCCACAGGATGCGAAAGACTCCCGCGCCGTCGATGCGGGCGGATTCCTCAAGCGCCGCAGGGATCGCCGCGAAGAAATTTTTCATGATGATCAGGTACCAGGTGTTCACCACCGTGGGCAGTATCATGCTCCACACTGTATCGTACAGACCGATGTTTTTTACCAGCAGGAAGTTAGGAATCATGCCGCCGTTGAAGAACATCGTTATGATGAAAAACATGAAGATGATTTTTCTCCCGGGCAGGTTTCGCTTTGAGAGCGCATATGCTGCGCAGACGGTGCACACCATGCTCAGAGTCGTGCCCACCACGGTGATGAACACGGAGATCCACAGGGAATTCAACAGTTCGCTGGTGGCAAAGATCTGCTGGTAAGCCGAAAAGGTGATCTTTTTGGGGAAAAGCATCAGCGGATTTTCCACGTACTCTTTGTAATCGGCAAGGGAGATCACGATCACGTTCCAGATCGGGAATACCATCAGCAGGGCAACCAGGGTAAACAGTGCATAGTTGCACACTTCAAAGGCCGAAAGCCGGCGCCTCTTCCGTTTCACAGCAATCCCTCCCCGTCGTTTACCAGTTTGGCAATCTTGTTCATTACCAGCACAATCACCACATTGATGACCGACTGGAACAAACCAGCGGCAGTGCCGAGACTGAATTCGCTCTTGAGGAAAAACTCCCGGTACACATAGGTGTCTATGATGTCGCCCACGCTGTATACCGGCGCGGAATACAAATTGAAGATCTGGTCAAAACCGGCGTACATCACACGGCTGGTGGTGAGAATAAGCATGATGATGACGGTACTCTTTATGCCCGGCCAGGTGATGTACAAAGCTTTTTGCAGACGGTTCGCGCCATCCACCGTGGCCGCCTCATACAATTCCGGATTGATGCCCAGCAGGGCGGCAATGTAGATGATGGTGTCCCATCCGACCTCTTTCCAAAGCTGTGACAGATACAGGATTGGCCGGAATGCTTCCTCGGAGAGCAATAGATTTTCCGGGGTGCCGCCGAACAGCTGAATGATCTTGTTGACAGCGCCGCCGTTCACCGTGAAGATGGCTTCCAGAATGCCTGCCATGATGACCCAGGAGAGGAAGTGGGGCAGATACAGGAAAGTCTGTACCGTTTTGCGGAAGACGGTGTTTCGAATCTCGTTGATCAGGACTGCCACCAGAATGGGCACCGCGAACGTCAGCAGGATGCGGCTGAAACTGATGATCAGGGTGTTGAGCACTGCGGTCCGGAAATCGGAGGTGGAAAAGAGTTCCTCAAAGTATTCCAACCCCTTCCACTCGCTGGCCCAAATGGATTTGCGGTAGGAAAACTGTTTGAAAGCCAACAGTACACCGTACATCGGAGTATATTTGAAAATAACAAAATACACAACAGCCGGCAGTAGCATCACATAGTAGGGCCAATACCGCAAGATTTTTTTGCTTCTTCCTGCAAGGGCCAATGTTTCTTTTCTGTGCATGGCAATCACCTCTTTGATCCCCGGGTTTTGCACTTGTTCCGACGACTTGATTATATCGTTGTCAAGCTTTGATTTTAATGCACATTTT
>DSLFC04102__coassemble_1105_pt1 | contig 18516 bp, 18 predicted proteins | sample DSLFC04102__metabat2_high_PE_037 | metagenome-assembled genome bin DSLFC04102
TCGGGCAGCTCGGCGCTCATCAGGCCGTGGCCGTATTCAAAATCCAGTTTCATTGGCGTTTCCTCCTTGTCGCTCGCCGGGCCTTACTCGCCCAGATACTTTTGGATGATCTCCAGGTACTCGTCGGGGTAGAAGCCGATCTCGCCGGAAAAACGGGTGAGGGCGATGAGGCCGCCGTCGATCTCGGGGATGGAGGCCAGCATCTCGGCGTTGTCGCTCTTGAGGCCGCCGCCGTAGACCACCGGCACGCCGCCGGTGCGCTCCTTCACGAAGCGGGCGATCTTCTGGATGTAGGGCTTGTCCGCCGGGGTCTTGCCGGGGCCGATGGACCAGATGGGCTCGTAGGCGATGACCACCTGGCTCTTGTCCACGCCGGCAAGGCCGACGTCCAGCTGCTCGCCCAGCACTTCCTGCCAGCGGTCCTGCTCCTCGCTCTTTTCGCCGATGCAGTAGAGGACTTTCAGGCCCCGGGCGGTGGCGGCTTTGATCTCCCGGTTCAGCAGCCGGTTCACCGCGGCGGTGTCGGTGACGCCCGCCTCGGCCAGGATGCCGTTTTTGTCGTTTCGCTCCTCGCAGTGGCCGATGAGCACCCCGCCGCAACCCAGGGCTTTGGCGATGGAGGCGGGCCGATTGGAGGTGAAGGCGCCGAAGTTGCCGCCCACGGCGGTGTCCTCCCGGAAGACGCTCTGGCAGCCCACCTTGACGGGGCTGTTTTCACACAGCGCGGCCGCGGCGTTCAGGATGTGGGCCTCGGGGAAGAACTGCACGAACTCCACTTTTTCGGGGTCGTATTTCTTCAGCCCCTCCTGGGTGCCCTTGACGATGGCCTCGGCCCAGCCGGCCACCGGGGCCAGCCGGTTCACGCCGCCGTATTCCACCGGCACGTCGAAGCGCTTGAGGTTGAGAAAGATGTACTTCATAGTCAGCGTCGCTCCTTTTCTTCTTCCGGGTCAGATGCCTTCCTTGCGGTAGCGCTCGGCCATCTCGTCCAGGGTGACCCGCTCCACCAGCGGGGCCTTGCCCACGCTGCCGAACTCCACGATGAGGGTGCCGATGACCTCCCGCACGCCCTTCTTGATGCAGTCCACAATGGCGGCCACGTCCTCGTCGGGGATGGTGCCGTACATGACGGTGTCCATGATGGGGGGCAGGAACACCCGGGGATCGAAGGCGCTGCGGTTGGCCTCCAGCAGCTGATAGATGGGGCCGATGGACGCGCTCTCGCGCAGTTCGGGGCGGCTGGCGAACAGCTCCTTCATGTTGCGGGTGACGGCCAGGCGGATGTCGGTGTCCACGTTGATCTTGGCGATGCCGCAGCGGGCCGCCTCCTTCAGCTGGGCCAGCTCGATGCCGTAGGCGTTCTGGATGTCGCCGCCCAGGTCGTTGATCTCCTTGACGATGTACTGGGGCACGGTGGAGGAGCCGTGGCTCACCAGGGCGCAGAAGATGCCCTCGTGCAGCAGGCACTCCTTGGTGGCGATGGCGATCTCCTTGCGCAGCTTGGCGCCCTTGCCCTTGTTGGCGCCGTGCATGGTGCCGTAGCTGATGGCCAGGGCGTCCACCTTGGTCTTGCGGATGAACTCCACCGCGTCCAGGGGGTTGGTGTAGGTGGAGCCGGCGCTGAACACATGGTCCTCCACGCCCGCCAGCACGCCCAGCTCGGCCTCCACGGAAACGCCCCGCTCGTGGGCGTACTTCACCACCTCGCGGGTGAGTTCGATGTTCTCCTCAAAGGGCAGGGAGGAGCCGTCGATCATCACGCTGGTGTAGCCGCCGGCGATGGCCGCCTTGCAGCTTTCAAAATTGCGGCCGTGGTCCAGGTGCAGCGCCACGGGGATGGGGCTGTCCTCACCGTACTTTTTCACCGCCGCGCCGATGTTGGCCGCGCCCTTGATCTTGTCCTCCAGGGTGGCGTTCATGAAGTCGGTGCGGCCGCCCATGAAGCCGTTGGCCAGGTCCGCGCCCTGCAGGATGGCGGCGGAGCGGAACATCTCGTGCACCTCGATGGCCGCCTGGGCCTGGGCCACGGCGTTCACGTTGAAGGCGCCCTGGGCGTAGTGATAATTCTCGGTGGCTTCCAGGATCGCGCGAAGGGGTACCAGCATAGTTTTTACCTCATTTCTTTTGGTCGGGCGGGCGCGGGGCCCGCGGTGGCTGTGCGCCGCGGCGGGGCGGCGCGTTCCGCGTGTGTTTTGTCAGGGCGAGGGGGGGATGCACTCCAGCACCGCCAGTCCCTTGCCCGTTGGCGTGAGGGTGTACTCCCCCACCCCGGCGGGCACGAACACCTCGGCGCCCTGGTGGAGCGGCAGGGTCACGCCGCCGCCGGAAAGTTCTCCCCCGCCCTGTTCCACCAGCAGCACCCGGAAGGCGGGGTTTTGCCGGGGGCAGGGGCCGGTGAGGGCCAGCCGCACAAGGCCGAAGCAGCAAGTGGCGGCGGGGCCGACGAGGGTGGTCTCCACCCCGCCGGGCACGGCCCGGCGTTCGGGCCACAGGAAGTATCTCTCCCGCACCGCCTCCCGGGGGGCGGCACAGGAAAAATCGAAGCAGTCCAGCAGGGCGTCCATCCCCGCGCCGCCGTGGAGGCTCTCGGGGGGCAGGCGGCTGCCGTCCGGGCGGATATACTCCGCCCGCAGGGTGATGTCGGTGGGCTCCTGTATCTCCGCCACCAGGCTGTTCGCCCCCATGGCGTGAGGCAGGCCCGCCGGGATGAAAATGACATCGCCGGGGGCGATGGAAAAGCGGTGGAGGCAGCCCAGGATGGCCGCCGTGTCCTGTTTTTCGATGAGGGCGGCGAACGCCTCCCGGGTCACGCCGGGGCGAAAGCCCGCCCAGACGTACGCCTCGCCCTCGGTGGCCAGCACATACCAGGCCTCGGTCTTGCCGTGGGGCCAATGGAAGTATTTTTCGGCCCTGGCCCTGTCCGGGTGGGCCTGCACCAGCAGCCGCTGGCTGGAGTGGAGCAGTTTTAGCAGAAAGCCGGGGTCGGCCCCGAAGGCCGCGGCGTGTTTTTGCCCCAGAAAGGCCGCCGGGTCCCTTTGCAGCGCTTCGGCCAGGCAGCCGCCGCCGTCGGCGGGCAATATGTACGAGCGGCTGTCCGCCGCGCCGGGCAGGGTGGACTGCACCGTGCTGGCCACCCACATCTGGCTGGCCCCCGGCGCGGACCCCCGGGGAAGGCCCAGGAACTCGTCGATCATTTCCCCGCCGGGCAAAAGGTAGTTCACCCGGTTGGCGGCCAGGCGGAAGGGCCGGCGGGCCAGGGGGTTCATCTGCCCTTGACCCCGCCCTTGCCCAGGGCCGCGAACATGCTGCGCTTATACTCCTCCACGCCCTCCTGGTCGAAGGGGTTTACCCCCAGCAGCCGGCCGCTGAGGGCGCAGGCCACCATGAAGAAGTAGTACACAAGGCCGAAGGTGCGCTCGTCGATGCGGGGCAGCCGCAGCACCACGCAGGGCACCCCGCCGGCGGCGTGGGCGTGCAGGGTGGCCTTCTCCGCCGCCCGGTTGATGTTGGCGAAGTCCATGCCGTCCAGGTAGTCGAAGCCGTCCTTGAAATCGGGGTCCGGCTGGATGACCACCGAGGCGCCCGGATCGTCCACCGACAGGAAGGTCTCGGTGAGGATGCGCAGGCCGTCCTGCATGTACTGGCCCATGCTGTGCAGGTCCTCGGAGTTGATCATGGAGGCGGGCAGCATGCCTTTCTTGTCCTTGCCCTCGCTCTCGCCGAAGAGCTGCTTCCACCACTGCTCGGCCCAGAACAGCCGCGGCTCGAAGGCGGTGAGCATCTCCACCCGGAAGCCCCGCAGCCAGAGGGCGTGGCGCACCGCGGCGTACTCGGCGGCGATGCCGCCCTCGGTTTTCGCCAGCAGCTGCTCCATGGCGCGGCCGCCCTCCAGATAGGCGTCCACGTCCAGGCCCGCCACCGCCAGCGGCAGCAGCGCCACCGGGGTGAAGGCGGAGTAGCGCCCGCCCACCCGCAGGGGGAAGTGGAGGAAGGTGCAGCCGTTCTCTTTGGCGATCTCCTCCAGGCGGGAGCCCACCGTGCCGGTGAGGATCACCCGTTTGGCCATCTCCTCTTTGGAGTAGCGCTTTTCCATGGCCGCCCGCAGCACCCGGTAGTGGCTGCCCGGCTCCAGGGTCTCAAAGTTCTTGGCGATCACGTCGATGTAGACGCTTTTGCCCTCGATGGCCTGCAGCACCCGGGCCACCTCGCAGGCCGACAGGGTGTTGCCGGCGTAGACGATGCGGGGCCCGCCGGGTTTTTGGATGGCCTCGATCATGGCCCGGGCGGCCTGGTTGGAGCCGCCCACCCCCACCAGCACGAACACCTCAGCGTTTTGGCGGATCTCGGCGGCCTTTTCCTTGATGAGGTCCAGCTGGCAGGCGGCCTCGGCGCAGTGGAACCAGCCGGTGACCGGCCAGTCGCCGTCGTCGGGGCCCAGGGCGGCCAGCCGGCGATACTCCGCCTTCGCGCTCTCCAGCGCCGCGTCCACGTCGCCGGGCTCGGTCATGCGGCGGGCAAGATCGACGTCCAGATTCAGATTCATACACGTCCCTCCCTTATTTCGCGGGCCGCGGCGCGCCGCGGCCACAATCTCGTCCAGTTTCCATTATACGGCAGCGGCGGCACAATTGCGAGTATGAAAAAGCCTCATACTCGCAAAACGGGAAAAATCCCCCGCGGCACGCCGCGGGGGAAAGGGGCAGGCTTTGCCGCCGGCTTTCAGCCGACGATGAGGATGTACAGGCCCATCACCAGCATGAACAGGTACACCAGCAGCTTGATGCGCTTCATGGGCAGGGTCTTGAACACCGCCAGGCCCGCCGCCGTGCCGATGCCCAGCCCCGCCAGGGCGGCGCCGCTGCAGGCGATGACCTGGGCGTTCACGTTGCCCATGAACACATGCATCACCAGCAGCCACACGCTGATGAGGATGAAGAACATCTGGGTGCTGGCGGTGTACTCCCGCTTGTCCTTGAAGGCGGCCAGATAGTAGATGACGATGGGCGGCCCGCCGATGCTGAACATCCCGGCGGACAGGCCCGCCACCGCCCCGGTGATGAGGCCGGCGGCCACGGTGGGCCGGATCTTCAGCTTTTCGGAAAAGGCGAGGAAGTAGACCGCCAGCACCATCAGCGCGCCGCCCAGCAGCCGGCGCAGCACCGTGTCGGAGGTGCCGGACATGATCTGCAGGCCCAGCCAGTTGGTGACCAGGGCCACGGAGCCGGGCACCAGCAGCTGCCGCCAGTTCACAAAGCGCCAGTAGCGCGCGGCGATCACCACGCAGAGCACCAGCGCCGCCGCCAGTTCCACCACCAGGGCGGTCTTGTAGGGCAGGAACAGCGGCCAGAGGGCCATCACGGTGACGGCGTAGCCAAAGCCGGTGGAGGCCTGCACAAAGCTGCCCGCCACCGAGATCAGCGCCACCAGCACCAGCGTCATCGCCGCGCTCATCGGGCGGTGTAGACCGTGCGCCCGCCCACGATGGTGCGCAGTACGGACAGGTCGTCGTCCAGCACCACAAAGTCGGCGTCGCAGCCCGGGGCGATGCGGCCTTTGCGGGACATACCCAACAGATCGGCGGGGTTTTCGGTGAGCAGGGGCAGCACCGTCTCCGGCCCCTCGCCGGTGAACTTCACCAGGTTCTTCAGCGCCTGGCCGGTGGTGAGGGTGCTGCCGGCGCGGGTGCCGTCGGAAGCGAGCTTCGCGTCGCCGTCCTCCACCACCACGTCGTTCACCCCCAGCTTGTAGTTGCCGTCCGGCAGGCCGGCGGCCATGATGCTGTCGGTGACGGCCACCACCCGGCCGCAGCCCTTGCACTTGAGCAGCATCCGCACGCTGCCGGGGTGCAGGTGCCGCCCGTCGCAGATGGCCTCGCAGTACACGTCGCTCTCCAGCACCGCGCCCATGATGGCCGGCTGGTGCTGGTGGAACAGCCGCATGGCGTTGAAGGTGTGGGTGGCGCTCACCGCGCCGTTCTCGATGCACTCCATGGCGGTGTCGTAGTCGGCGCCGGAGTGGCCGATGGCCACCTTCACCCGGCCGGCGATGGCCCGGATCATCTCGGGCACGCCCTCCACCTCGGGGCTGACGGTCATGTACTTGATGGCCCCCTCGGCGGCGGCCTCGTACTTCTCAAACAGCTGCGCCGAGCCCTTCTGCAGCAGGTGCTCGGGCATGGCGCCCTTGTACTGGCTGGCCAGGAAGGGCCCCTCCAGATGCACGCCCAGCAGCTGCGCCCAGTCGCCCTGCTCCTTCATGGCGGCCTTGGCCTGGTCGATGCACCAGAGGGTCTGCTCGGGGGTGTCGGTGAGCACGCTGCACAGCCAGCCGGTGGTGCCCTGGCTGGCGAAGAAGCGGCCGATGGTGCCGTTCAGCTGGGCGGCGGTGGCGGCGTTCACGTCCACCCCGGCGCCGCCGTGGGTGTGGATGTCCAGAAAGCCGGGGGCCAGCCGCCGGCCTCCAAGGTCCAGCCGGGGGCAATCTTCCGGGGCGTCCACCCGCTTTGCCAGCTGGGCGACGCGGCCCTTTTCCACAAAGATCTCCCGGGGGGTGAACCGGTGGCCGGTGTAGACCCGGGCGTTGGTGATGACAAGCTGTTCCATATTCGTTTCCCTTCCCTGCCCCGCTTTAGAACGGCTGCTGCGCGGCGTTGGCGTTGACGATGATCATGGCGTCGGGGTGGCGCTGCACCAGGGTGGCCGGGAAGTGGGCCGTCACCTCGCCGTAGGCCGCCTGGCGCACCACGGCGCGGTGCCAGTCGCGGAAGACGCCCAGGCGGATCTTTTTCGCGGAGAGGATCTGCTTCATGCCGATGGTCACGCACTTGCGGGGCATGGCGTCGATGGCGCCGTTGTAGTCGCCGATGGCGTTGGTGGTGCGGGTCTCCCGGCTGATGGTGAGCACCCGGGTGGGCAGCTCGGCGAACTGTTCGGGGGTCAGTTCATCCTGGGCCTCGTTGAAGGCCAGGTGCCCGTTGATGCCGATGCCGCCGAAGGCCACGTCCACGCCGCCAAGGCGCTCAATCACCCGCTGGATGTTCTCGGGGTCGTGGGGGTCGGGGAAGATGCGCTGGCTCTCCGGCATCAGCAGTTCGGGGTCGATCTTGGTGTAGACGGTGCGGTCCATGAAGCCGCGGAAGCTCAACGGGTGGCTCTTGTCCACCCACTCGCCCTCGTCGGTGAGGTACTCGTCCATGTTGATGAACCAGCAGTTTTTCAGGCTGATGCGGTCCCGGTTGACCAGCCGCACAAAGATGGGGTACTGGCCCACGGGGCCCACCGGGCAGATGAAGACGGTGTGTTTGCCGGCGGCGTTGTTCTCTTTGATGGTGTTCACCATCTCCATGGCGATCTCATAAAAGACCTCGCCGGAATCGCCCAGCTTGAGAAGGGGGATCCTGGCGTCTTTGCCCAGGTCCTCGGCGCTGATGTGGAAGTATTCGTACATGACGGTTCTCCTTTCTCTTTGGAACAGGGCGCGGCGCGCCCCGGCGTTAAAACAGGTGGGATATGTTCAGCTGGCGGATCATCTCCACGATCTCCTTGGTGCGGGTGCAGCCGAACTTGTGCAACAGGCCCTTGATCTGGGTCTTGACGGTCACCACCTCCACACAGCGGATGGCGGCGATCTCCTTGACCTTTTTGTCCTGCAAAAGCAGGCGCACCAGCTCCCGCTCGGTGCTTGTGAGCTGGGAGACGTTGTTGATGAAGAACAGCAGGCTCTGCTCCGAGCGGCGCAGGCGGTTGTACTCCCGGATGACGGTGGACTGGATGCGGGCGCTCAGCATGGGGTTGCCGCCCGCCGCGGCCCGGATGTGGGCCAGCACCTCCTCGTCGGAGGCGCCCTTGACGATGTAGTCCACCGCGCCGGTGCCCATGGCGGTGAGGATCATGCGGTCGGTGTCGTGGGCGGTGAGATAGAGGATGAGCCGGTCGGGGTCGGCGTCGTGGATGGCCTCGGCGGCCTGGATGCCGGCGGAGACGTTCTCCATCTCGATGTCCATCAGGATCATGTCGCTCTTGACGTTTTTGGCCAGTTCCACGATGGCGGCGCCGGTGGACGCCTGGCCCACCACCTTCATGTCCGGCTGGGCGTTGAGCAGCTCGGACAGGTCCTGCCGCAGCAGGTCGAAATCGTCGGCAATGAGAATGGTGATCATGGTTCTTCCCGCCCCTCCTTTGTCCGCTTTTGCCGCCCGGGCACATAGCGGGGCAGCATCACGGTGAAGGTGCTGCCCTTGCCCTCGCTGCTTTTGATCTGCAGGTGGCCCAGGTGGCTTTTCACGATCTGGCGCACATAGTAAAGGCCCATGCCCCAGTTGGTGTTGGTGTTGCGGCTGGTGTAGAAGGGGTCGAAGATCTTTTTTTGTTCCGCGCGGGAGATGCCGGGGCCGTTGTCCCGCACGATGAAGTCCAGCCACAGCCGCTCGGGCTGCACCAGCAGCTCCACCCTCGGCGCGCCGGTGGCCGACGCCGCCTCCCAGGCGTTGGTGAGCAGGTTATACAGCGCCTCGGCCATGTGGGTGCGGTCGGCCAGCACCAGCGCGTGCACGCTCTGGTGCGCCTGCACCTTCGCGTCGGGGTATTTCTGGGCCAGCCGCTCCAGGGCCGACGCCACGATCTCGCCGCTGTCCACCGGCACCAGGGCGATGTAGCTGACCTTGATGGAGCGATAGAGTTCCTCCATCCGCTCCAGCATGGAGGCGTTCATCTCCCGCAGGCATTTGGCCCAGGCCCGCACTTTTTCCAGATCGGGCTCGGGGTTCTCCAGTTCCTGCTGCAGCTTTTTGTGGGCCACCCGGGCGGCCAGCAGCTGGTTTTTGATGCTGTGCACGAACACCGACGCCCCCATGGAGGCGGTGTCGAACTTGCGCCGGAGGCGGGTGTCCTCCTGGGCCTCCGACTGGCTCAGGCGGCTGTAATGGATCATGTTGAAGGTGCCCAGCACCACGAAGAAGACGGTGCAGGCCGCCAGGGGCAGCCAGCTCCAGCCGCTGGAAAGGGCGGTGCGCAGGTAGTTCAGCGAGCCCAGGCGGATGTATTCCGAGACGTAGAAGTTGTAGATCTGGCCGGGGTCCTGGATGGCGTACATGCCGTAGAGCACGGTGATGCTCACCAGCGCCAGCACCACCAGCCGGCTGCTGCGCTTGAAGTAGGGGGAGGTGGTGGCGAAGTAATCCTGCAGCAGCAGGGCCACGGCGGCCAGCACGCTGGCGGCGATCCACCACAGGCAGACCCGCCGCATGAGCACCAGCATCCAGAAGCGGCCCCCCACCACCCAGCGGAACACCGGCGGCCAGTAGTAGACCAGCAGCAGGGCGGTGCCCAGCAGGTGCAGCGCCCGCAGAACGGTCTCACGGCGGCGCACCCAATGGAGGTTGGAGTGGTAGATGCCCAGACACAAGAGGAAATAGGGGAACAGGCTGCGCCCCAGGGCCACCATGTAGCCCAGGGTGCCCAGGGGCACGGGCAGCCCCTGCAGCCACAGCTGCAGGTGGGGCGAGAGGAAGAGGAACAGCCGCTGGGCGGTGTTGTAGCCGCCCATCTTGGCCACATAGGTGACCACCCCGCACATCATCACCACAAAGCTGGCGCTCAGCCCGCACAGGTAAAAGGACAGCACGTCCCGCCGGTTGGCGGCCACCGCCACCGTGGCCAGGGCCATCAGCACCAGCACCAGCACCAGCATGGGCGCCCCCTCCTTTTCCCCTTTTACCACCATTATAGCACATTCGCCCGCCGCCGGGGCATTTTTGTTTGGCGGCGCAAAAAAAGGGGGCATAAAGCAGCCTTTATGCCCCCTGTGTGCTTTTTATGCGGTTGTGGGAAGATCAGGCGCCGTAGGTGGCGTCCACAGCCTCCTGCATGACGTCGAACAGGATGTAATCCTCCACAGGCACTTCCTCGGTGATGCGGCCGGCGTCGATGAACACCTTCTGCTGGTTCTGGTAGTAGTTCTTGACGGTGCCGTCCTTCAGGCCCTGGGCGATGAACTCACCGGTGAGCCAGTTGCCCTCGCCCACGCAGTCCAGCATGGTCTGCTCGTCGGCCTTGCACTGCTTGGCCACCCACTTGGCCACCTCTTCGATGTTGGCGGCGCGGTAATCCTGGGCCTTCAGCAGCGCGCGGCTGAAGCGCACCAGCACGTCGTGGTTGGCATTGGCGAACTCCTCGGTGGTGATGAAGCTGGAGGGGAAGGTGACCTGATCAACGTAGTCGTTGTTGGTGGCCAGGGTCAGGGCCTTGTCGCCCAGCGCGTTGGCGATGGTCAGGGTGCTGGGGCTCCAGGTGGCGCAGGCATCCACGCCGCCGCTCACCATGGCGCTCACCATGCCGTTGGCGTCCATCTCCACCAGGGTCACGTCGTCCTGGGTCAGGCCGGCGGAAGACAGGGCCAGGTTCAGGATGATCTCGGCGGAGGTGCCGCTGGACACCGCGATGGTCTTGCCCTTCAGGTCGGCGATGGAGTTGATGCCCTTCTCGGTGTTGGCCACCACGGCGTCAGCCAGACTGGTGCAGTCCAGATGGAAGATCTTGGCCTGACCCTCGATGCACAGGGCATGAGCGCCGTGGCCGATCTGGGAGATGTCGATGTCGCCGGAAGCCATGGCGGCGATCTCCTGGGGGCCGCCCTGGAACTCGGTGAGGGTGACGTTCAGGCCCATCTCCTCAAAGTAGCCCATGTTGATGGCGGTGGCCAGCAGGCTGTTGGAACCCATGTTGGGCATGTAAGCCACCCGCAGGTCCACGGTCTCGAACTGCTCGGCGGGCTCGGAAGCCGGGGCGGACGCGGAGGCGGGTTCGGAGGCCGGAGTGGAAGCGGGGGTGCTGCTGGGGGTGCTGCCGCAGGCGGCCAGGCTCAGGGCCAGGGCGCCGGCCAGCACAAAGCTGACGAGTTTTTTCATATGTTCTTTCCTCCAATTTGTATGGACCTGCGGGGTGGACGCCACCCCGCTGTTGCGGCGGGGGAACGCTTCTCCCCCGGCTTTGACTGTCTCCAGTATACGCGAAGACAGGGGCCTTGAAAAGTATGAAATATTCTCATACTTTTCCGGAAACTTTTTGGGCTTTTCGCCCAATGCGTCCCGGCCGCCCTTGTGGATTCTGCCGGGGGATCTTCCCGCCCCGCCTTTCATTTGTAACCCCGCTGTAACGGGCCGGCGGCGCGCGAAACGCCCCCGGGCCGCGGGGCCCGGGGGCGTGTTTCGCGGATGCCGCGCTTATTTGCGCACTTCCAGATACTCCTGGTACACCTGGCTCCAGATGTAGTTCTTCAGCTCCAGGAAGCGGGGGCTCATCTTGGTCTCCTGGTCGCGGGGATAGGGGATGTCGATGTCCACGATCTCCTTGATGCGGCCGGGGCGGGCGCTCATGATGACCACCTTCTGCCCCAGGATGATGGCCTCGTCCACATCGTGCGTGATGAAGAAGCAGGTCTTGCGCTCGGTCTGCCAGGTGTTGAGCAGCTCGGTCTGCAGCTGGGTGCGGGTCTGGGCGTCCAGTGCGCCGAAGGGTTCGTCCATCAGCAGCACCTCCGGCTCGGCGGCGTAGGCGCGGGCGATGGCCACACGCTGCTTCATGCCGCCGGACAGCTCCTTCGGGTAGTGGTTGGCGAACTTCTCCAGGTCCACCATCTTTAAGTACTTGTCCACGATGGCGTCCGCCTCGGGGCCCTTGATGCCCCGCATGTCCAGGGCGAACTTCACGTTCTTGCGCACGGTGAGCCAGGGGAACAGGGCGTACTGCTGGAACACCACGCCGCGCTCGGGGCCGGGGCCCTCCACCTTCTTGCCGTCCACATAGACGTTGCCGCTGGTGGGCTCCAGCAGGCCGGCGATGATATTCAGGATGGTGGACTTGCCGCAGCCGGAGGGGCCCACCACCGTGATGAACTCGTTTTCGTGGATGTCCAGGGTGACGCCGTTCAGGGCGATCATCTCGCCGGTGCGGCCGTTGAACTTCTTGACGACGTTGTCGATCTTGACCTTTACTGCTGCACTGTTTCCTGCCATCCTGTGAGCCTCCTCTCTAAGAACCGCACCAGCTTCTCCATGGAGATGCCGATGATGCCGATAACGATGATGCCCATGAGCACGGTGCCCATGTCGTAGTAGCCGCTGGCCTTCTGGATCATCATGCCCAGGCCCTCGGATGCGCCGGTGAGCTCGGCGGCCACCAGGGTGGTCAGCGCGGCGGACAGGCCCAGCCGGGCGCCGGTGAGGATGAAGGGGGTGGAGGCGGGGATGACCACCCGGAAGAAGATGTCACGGTCGGACGCGCCCAGGATGCGGGCGGCCTTGATGAGGGTGACGTCCACGTTGCACACGCCCTGGTAGATGGTGACCACCAGCACCAGGAAGCAGGCGATGAAGATCACGATGACCTTGGAGGGCTCGCCCACGCCGGCGGCCACGATGATCAGGGGGATGTAGGCCAGGGGCGGGATGTTGCGCACGAACTGGATCCAGGGCTCCACCACATGCCGGAAGGGGGCGTACCAGCCCATCAGGAAGGAGACGGGGATGGCCGCCACGAAGGCCAGGCTGAAGCCCGCGATCACGCGGAAAAGGCTGTGGCTGACGTGATCCCACAGCAGGCCGCTGGACGCCTGCTTGATGAGGCTCTCCAGCACCTCGGGGGGAGTGGCGAACACGACGCCGCCCTTTTTGGTGTGGGAGATCACGACCCAGAGCAGCAGCGCCGTGACCAGCGAAATGATGAGCCAGGCCCAGTTGGGAATGGACGCTACGAACTTGGAAAAGCCGGTTTTCTTCTTCGAACTGAACATAGCGGGTTTTCTTCCTCCTTTTGCAAAGATAGCGCGGCGCGGACACCCGCGGCGCGGCGCGTCATTTTCTATCCTTAGGCTACCATCAAATGCCCGCTGTGCAAAGTATGAAATATTCTCATACCCGGTTTGCGCCCCGCGCTGCCGGGCGGGGCCAGCGCGCAAAAGGGCCGGCGGGGCAAGAGGGGTTCTCCCCTGCCCCGCCGGCCCGTCGGCCGAAGCGGCGCTGTTTTTTGTTATGCGGCGGGGTCGATGTGAAGGCTGCACTGGCTGCCCTCCGCCTCGTTCACCACCGAGAGGATGTAGCTGGTGTCCACGCCCCTGCTCCCGGCCTGCTCCACCACCGCCCAGTCGGGGGAGGCCTTCAGCGTCTCGGCCGCCTGGCGGGTGAGGGCGCCGGCGAAATAGAGCACGTTCACTTCCCCCATCACCCGGCGGTAGGCGGCGGCGTCCTCCTCGCCCAGGGCCTCCGCGAGCCTGTCCGCGCTGCGGCTGGTGGAGTTTATGGCGAACTGCGCCCGGCCGAAGGCGGAGAAATCCGCGAACACCGGGTCGGTCTGGCCGGTGGCGGCGGCCCAGGCGGTCACGTCGGTGGGCGCTGCCTCATAGTCCCAGGAGGCATGGCCCGCGCCGTCGGGGTCGATGGTCACCCGCCCCGAGAGATAGGGCCACACCGCAAGGCTGCCGGAGGCCACGTCCCACACCTGCTCGCCCCCCTCGCCCTGCCACGAGGCGATGTGCTGGGGGTGCAGATGGCCGGAAAAGACCAGCTGCCCGCCGTAGTCGGCCAGCAGCTGCGCCAGCCGGTCGGCGTCGTAGAGGCGGTAGCCGGTGGTGAACCGCTGGCTGTGCACCGCCAGGTTCTGATGCATCGCCGCCAGGGGCACCGCCCCGGCGGCGGCGCATTTCTTCAGCTGCTTTTCCAGCCAGGTCCAGGTGCCGTCCTGCACCACGCCGCCCACCGTATAGGGAAAGCCCGGCTCATTGAGATAGTAGGGCTGGGTGTCCAGCATAAAAAGCCACACGCCACCGTTCAGCTTCACCATATAACTCATGCTGGCGGAGTCCCGGCTGTCGGCGGCGGCAAAACCGCAGTTTTTATAAATTTCCTCGAACTCTTCTGGCGTCACGAAGTCGGTGGACGCCCGCTCGCCGCCCAGGTAGGTGGAGGCGGCGTAGTTGTTCACGTCGTGGTTGCCCGGCAGCACGAACACCGGCACCCCCGCCTGGACCACCTGGTCCAGCTTGGCCGCCAGTTCCTCGTGGCTGGCCTTTTCGCCGTTGAAACTCAGATCGCCGGTGAGGATGAGGGCGTCGGGCTTGTCCTGCACCACCTGGGCCAGAAAGGCGTCGGTGATGGGGCGGATGTAGTCCAGCTGGCGGCCGTCCCCCTCCTTCACCACCCGGGTGAACAGTTCGCCCCCGTCCTCGATGGCCTCGCCCACATAGTGCAGGTCGCTGGCCACCGCCAGGGTCACCGGGGCGGCGGGGGGCACCTTCCGTCCGCAGCCGGCCAGCGCCCCCAGCGCCAGCAGGGCGGCCAGCGCCGCCGCAAACCTCTTTTTCATGTCTTTTCCCTCCCCGTTCAGTCAAACAGGCCCCGGGGCAGCAGGATGTCCTCTTTCGGCACCTTTTCCCAGGAAAAATCTTTTACCAGGTCCGCCGCCGCCACCGGCGCGGGCGTTTTTAAAAGGCCCGCCGCGAAGGCCAGCCGCCCCACCACCTCCTCGGGGGAAAAGCGGCGCTGCAGCGTCTCCAGGCTCACGTCCCCGTCCCGCTTGGACAGCCGCCGCCCGTCCGGGGCCAGCAGCAGGGGCAGGTGGTAGAATTCCGGGGCGGGCAGGCCCAGCAGTTTATATAGGTAGAGCTGCCGCGGGGTGGACTGGAGCAGGTCCGCCCCACGCACCACCTGGGTGACGCCCATCAGCGCGTCGTCCACCACCACCGCCAGCTGGTAGGCGAACACCCCGTCCCCCCGGCGCACCACAAAGTCGCCGCAGTCATCGGGCAGGTATTCCCCGTACCGGCCCAGGTGGCCGTCGGTGAAGGCCACCGTCTCCGGCGCCACCCGCAGCCGCCAGGCCGGCGGGCGAAGGGCCGCGCGGCGGCGCACCTCCTGGGCCGAGAGGCCCCGGCAGGCGCCGGAATAGACGGGGGTGCCGTCCGACCGGTGGGGGGCGCTGGCGGCGTGCAGCTGGCTGCGGCTGCAAAAGCAGGGATAGACAAGGCCCATCCCCTTGAGTTTTTCAAAGTATTCTTCGTAGACGGCCGACCGCTCGCTCTGGTAATAGGGGCCGCGGGGGCCGCCGCCGCTGCCGCCCTCGTCCCAGAAAAGGCCCAGCCAGCGCAGGTCGGCCTCCAAAAGATCGGCGAATTTGCGGGGGCAGCGCTCGGCGTCCAGGTCCTCGATGCGCAGCACCACCCGCCCGCCGGCGTGCCTGGCGGAGAGCCAGGCCAGCAGGCTGCACAAAAGGTTGCCCAGGTGCATCCGGCCCGAGGGGCTGGGGGCGAAGCGCCCGGTGACCGGCCTTTGCCCCGCCATCAGCCGATGGCCCAGCCGTTTTCCGCCGGGGTCAGTTTCGCCGCGTACCAGGCGGCGCAGGCCTTGTGCAGGGCGGCCACGTCCGACGCGGCGGCGGTCTCCACGCAGGAGTGCATGGCCAGCTGGGGCAGGCCGATGTCCGCCATGGGCAGAGGCACCCGGGTGCCCAACAGATTGCCCAGGGTGCTGCCGCCGGGCATGTCCGGCCGGTTGTAGTAGGTCTGCACCGGCACCCCCGCGTCTTCACACACCGCCCGGAACAAAGCGGCGGTGAGGCCGGTGGTGGTGTATTTCTGGTTGGCGTTGAACTTCAGCACCACGCCGCCCCCCAGCCGCACCGGGAAGTCCCCGTCGGCATACGAAGCGAAGTTGGGGTGGATGGCGTGGCCGTTGTCGGCGCTGAGGGCGAGGCTTTTGGCGATGGCTTGCCGGCGCTGGTCCTCCGTCTCGCCCAGGGCCTCGCCGGCGGCGGCCAGCACGTCGGGCAAAAAGGTGCCCAGCGCCCCCTGCCGGGTGCCGCTGCCCACCTCCTCGCTGTCGAAGAGGCACCACACCGCGCCCTCGTCGGCCGCGGGCGCCTCCAGGAAGCCCCGCAGGGTGGCCCAGGCGCAGGCCAGGTCGTCCAGCCGGGGGCAGAGGATCAGTTCCCCCGCCGGGCCGGCGGTCACGCCGGGCTGGCGGCAGTAGAGCAGCATGTCCGCCCCCAGGATGTCGCCGGCGGCGCAGCCCGCCTCGGCGGCCAGCAGCTCCTCATAGCCGCCCGCCGCTTCGCCGGGGGCGAAGAGGGCCTGCATGTCCGCCTTGGGGTCGTATTTGTGGCCGTCGTTGATGGCCCGGTCCAGGTGGATGGCCGGGTGAGGCATCACCGCCAGGTCCCGGTCGGGGGCCACCAGGCGGCTTTCCACCCCGGTGTCGGTGCGCACCAGCACCCGGCCGGCCAAGCCCAGAGGCCGGTCCAGCCAGGAGGCCCGGATCATGCCGCCGTAGCCCTCGGTGAGCAGCAGGGTGCAGCCGTTTTTGGCCGCCGCGCCCTTCACCTTGAAGGCGGGGCTGTCGGAATGGGCGGCGGCGATGCGCCAGCCGGCGGCGGGGGCGGCGGGCTGCCGCCAGGCGATGAGGCTGGAGCCCTCCCGCACGGTGTAATATTTGCCGCCGGGGGCGAGGGCCCAGCTTTCCCGCTCCTCCAGGCGGGCAAAGCCGGCCTCCTCCAGGGCCTCGGCGGCGGCGCGCACCGCGTGCCAGGGGCTCGGGCTGCGGCGGATGAAGTCAAAGAGCAGGGCAACGTCGTTCATAGTGTATGGGCACCTCGTTTTCGGGGCGCGGGCGCACCTCTCCCTTCGGGGAAGAGCGCGCCGCGCGGGATTTTTCTTTCATTATACGGCCCGGCTCGTCCCCCGTCAACGGCGGGGGCGGCGGGGCGGGAAAGGAGGCCGTTTTATGGAGAAGAAGGGGCATTTTGTCCGCACGGCGGGGCTGCTGGCCCTGGGCTTTGCCGCCGGCGTGTGTATTTTCCGCCTGATCCGCCATATACTAACCATAGAATAAACTGCGGGAAACTGCGCGGAGGGAGGCAGTGGTATGAAACAGGTCTGGCTGATGGTGTGCGCGGCATTTTTGATGCTGGCGGCCTGCACGGTGCCGGAGGCGGCGCCCCCCACCGGGGGCGGGCCGGGCGCTTCGGCGGCGCCGCTGCCCTCCCCCGCCGCCTCGGCCGGGGCGGACTCGCTGCCCCCTGCCTCGGAGGGCGACCCCTCCGCCCGCCTGGCGGCGGGGCTGCCCCAGCCGGACCCGGTGCAGGCCCCCGAGGCGCTGACGGCGGCGCTGGAAAACTGCGTCTCCTTCGGCGAGGGGGAGGCGGGGGTGAGCCTGAAGACCGCCATCGCGGCGGCGGAGCTGCTGAACTGGGCCGAGGCGAACGCCCGGGACAGTTCCATCGACGCCATGGCCGCCCATCTGGAGGGCTGGCTGGCGGGGCAGGAGGCGGAGCGCCAGAGCCTGTTCTGGGCCAACTGGCCCGCCATCGACGAACAGGCCTGGGCCATCGTGCGGGACATGGCCGGCCAGCGGGCGCTGCTGGCGGACGCGGGCGACCCCCAGGACTACGACCATTACACCCCCGCCTGCTACGAGCGGCTCACCTGCGCCATCGAGCGGTATCTGGAAACAGACTGATCAAACGCCCCGGAGGGAACGGCGATCCCCTCCGGGGCGTTGCCGCGCGTGCGGGTGGGCGCCCCTCCGGCGCACGCGAAAAAAGCGGCAGGCGCCGGCACACTGTCCGCCACCACCGGGCTGAGGCGAAGCCCGGTCCTCCGCACGTAGTGCGCATCGGAACGGACATTTTCCTTCGCCGTGGAAAATGTCCGAGACGCCGCGTGCGATGCGGAGGGACCGGGCGCAGTGAGTGCACGGTTTCTTGCCCCGCGCGGAGAGCAAACGGCCCGGGGCGCGGGAAAGGCCGCGTCGCTGTCCGCCGCCACCGGGCTGAGGCGAAGCCCGGGCCTCCGCACGTAGTGCGCATCGGAACGGACATTTTCCTTCGTCGTGGAAAATGTCCGAGACGCCGCGTGCGGTGCGGAGGGACCGGGCGCAGCGAGTGTGCGTTGCCGCGCCCGGCACAGCCGGCGGCGAAGGGCTGCCCGGGCAAAACAGGCGGGCCACGCCCCTGGCGGGGATGCTGTCCTGCACCGCCCGGCCCGGCAGCCGGGGGGCGTCACCCTTCGTTTGCCTCAGAACGGACATTTTCCTTCGCCGTGGAAAATGTCCGAGACGCCGCGTGCGATGCGGAGGGACCGGGCGCAGCGAGTGTGCGTTGCCGCGCCCGGCACAGCCGGCGGCGAAGGGGTCTGCGCATTGCCGCCCGTTGGGCAAAGAAAAAACGGCCCCCGCCCCGAAAACACCGGGGCAAGGGCCGTTTCTATACAATATGTAATTTTACTGTTGATTTATACCAAAATCACACCTTCACCAGGTCGTACTCCCGGGTGCCCAGGCCGATCTTCTCGCCGTGCTCCAGGGCGGACTGCCAGTGGGTGATGGGGGCGCTGTCGGTGAAATGGTCGCCGCAGGCGCAGAAGCCGGGGCGGGCCAGGTTGTCCGCCAGCTGGCTGCCGGGCAGCACCGGCATGTTGTTGCAGGCGTCGGCGCAGGCCTGGTCCAGGGCCACCGGGTCGAAGGAGGCGAACATG
>DSLFC04102__coassemble_1122_pt1 | contig 18199 bp, 15 predicted proteins | sample DSLFC04102__metabat2_high_PE_037 | metagenome-assembled genome bin DSLFC04102
GTCGCAGGTTCGGGGGTGGCCGGCACCGGCGTAGCGGCAGGGGTCTCCGGCGTCGAGGCGGGGGTCTCCGGCGTCGAGGCGGGGGTCTCCGGCGTAGAATTGACACCTTCCTGCCCCTCCTGCTGAACCGTCGAGGTCTCGTCGGCATAGGCCACCGGGAAGAACAGCCGGCTCAGGCCAAACCCGCCCAGCGCGTTGCTCAGGCTGTTTGCGGGGGCGGCCGCATCGTAGGCCGCTTCCACGATGTAGACGGTGCCGTCGGGGGCGGTGGCCGTCTTGCTCACATAGTAGTTGGAGCGGGTGCCGTCGGCGTTGAGCAGCCAGTCCTTGCCGTTGGCGCTCTGCACGTTGGCGCTCACCGTGTAGACGGTGCCCTTGACCTCCTGCTTGCTGCTGTCGTTGGATTCGTAGTCGTTGGCGGGCAGGGTGACGGTGGGATCAAAGCCCTCGGTGGTCTGGTCGTCCAGGACTTTGTCCTCGGTGACGATGTCCCCGGCGCCCACTTCGCTCTCGCTCTTGATCTGATCCTTGACCGCCTCGGTGTCCACCTTGTACACCACCTTCTCCTTCACCTTCGCGGTGACGGGCTCCGGCATTATGTAACCCTCCATCTCGGAGAGGCTCACGGTGTACTCGCCCACCGGCAGTTCCTCGATCAGCAGGGTGCCGGTCTTGGGGTCGATCTTATAGGTCTCGGTGGGTTTCTGGGTCTTGGAGCTGGAGGACCCGGACGATTTGCTCGAACTGGTGGAGGTCGCCTTGTAGTTCACCACCACCTCAAATTCGGTGCCGATCACCGGCAGTTCGGTGGCGGCGTCCATGACGGTGATGCCCAGGGTCTGCTGCACCGCCGTGACCTCCAGGGTCAGCTGGATGGGCGCCGGCGTGGGCGAGGGCGAGGGCGACGGGCTGGGCGAGGGCGACGGGCTGGGCGAGGCAGTGGCGCTCAGCGGCGCGGAACTGCTGACAGACGAACTGTTCGCCGCCGCGTTCACCGCCGTCAGCGCAATGCCGGCGCCGGTGCCCACGATCAGGATCATGGCGCAGCTCAGCGCCAGCACCGCCTTGTACAGCGGCATCCGGCTCCAGAAGCTGCGGGTAAAATACCGTGAAATATCATTTCTGTTCATGCTGTGACTGATTCCTCCGGCTGTGTTTCAAACCCGCCTTTTCCGCTTTTTGCGCGCAAAAGGCTATTTTTTCGTATATGCGTACCAAGTATAGCACATTTGCCGGCAAAGGTACACAAAATTCCACATTTTTCACGAAATTTGTTTTCTCACGGCGGACGGATTCACTCCCCGGCGGCAAGCGGGCAGTAACGGGCCACCAGCAGATCCACGCAGGCGCCGTAGCTGGCCATGCCCATCGTCTGCCCGTATCCCTCCAGAAAGGCGGAATAGGTGCTCTCCGCCAGGTCGGCGGCGGGGCTCTCAAAGGAAGCCCAGTATTCGTCGTTCCACAAAAGGTCCGCCACAGGGCCCGCCTCCAGCTGCTGCCACACCGTTTGCCACGCGGCCGCGTCGTCGGTGTACAGCGCGTTGCTCAGGTGCAAAAAGCCGAACAGCCAGCCGGAATACTGCCACAGCGTGTCGGGGTTTTCCAGGCAGGCCGCCACCCCCACAAAGTTGGCCTCCTGTTCCGGGGCCACCCCCTGCTGGTGGGCCTGCTCGTGGGCGATGGTCACCGGCAGGAACACATTGGGGCAGTTCACATTGAGGGTGCTCTCGCCGGTGAAGGGGAAGATGTAGCCGGTAAACCCCGCCGCGCTCATGAACCAGGAATAGAGCGCCGGTTTGGGCTGCCGGGCCGGGCCGTCCAAAAAGGGATACGCCCGGGCGAGGGCGTCCAGGCTGTCGGCGCCCGCCGCCAGGATGGCCGCGCTGTCCGCCGAAAGGCGGCCCTCGCCGTCCCGCGGGACCAGCCGCCCGGTGCGGTTGGCCCCTTCCGCGAACCACAGGGCGGTGGCCGCCAGCTGCCCGGCGCTCACCGGCGCCGGCTCGAGGCCGCTTTTTTCGCTGAAGGAGGCGGCGTAGTAATGAACGCCCCACAGCCAGCTCACCCCCGCGGCGATCCACACCACCAGCGCCGCCAGCCCCAACAGCCGCCGGGCCGCCACCCGCCGGCCCCGCAGCGCCCCGCGCACCGTGAGCGCCGCCATCACCAGCAGCCACACCCCCAGCGCGGTGCACAGCGCCTCCGCCAGCGAAAAGGGCAGCGGGTCCGCCAGCGCGCTGACAAAGCGGCGCACCGCCAGCGCGGCCTGCGCCGCCGCGTCCATCGCCTCCCGCCGGCCCCGCAGCAGCAAAAACAGCCCCTGGGCGGCGCACCCCGCCGCCAGCGCCAGGCAGGGCAGACGGTTCTGCGCCAGCCAGCGCCCCGCCTTTCCCACACGCTCGTTCATCCGAAGGCCCCCTTTCGCCCTTTTTCTTTTTATTATACCTCCGGGCGGCGGCGGCGCGCAACGCGGCAAAAATTATTTCGAAGTTCAAAGCATCTTGACAACAGGCCGGCGGCGCGCTACAATCAGATTGTTTGAACTTCAAAGTTTTGGTTCGAACGGGGAAGAAGGTGCATTCTGTGACCGAGGCGGAAAAAAAGATCAACCGGTTTCTGGTGGACGTGTTCAACGATGTGCTGCGGCTGGAGGAGGAAAATCTGGCCAGGGGGCCCCACAAAAACCTCTCGGTCAGTGAAATGCATGTGCTGGAGGCGGTGGACAACGCCGCCGAGGGGGTGACCATGCGGGAGCTGGCCGCCCGCCTGCGGGTGACCGCCAGCACCCTGACCGTGGCGGTGAAGACGCTGGAGCAGAAGGGGTATCTGGTGCGGGCGAAGGCGGAGGACGACCGGCGCAAGGTGACGGTGACCCTCACCGACGCCGCCCGCGGCGCGCTGGAGCGCCACGCGGCCTTCCATGAGCAGCTGATCGACCGGGTGAGCCGCCGGCTGAGCGCTGGCCAGATGGAACAGCTGGCCGACACCCTCTCGGCGCTCCACGGCTTTTTCACCGACATCCAGTGACGCGGCGGCCCGGCCGCCCAACAGTAAGGAGACGATGTGACATGATCCGTATTCTGACCGATTCCACCGCCGATATCCTGGCCCCCGAGGCCGCCCGCCTGCAGGTGGAACTGGTGCACATGCAGGTGCGCTTTGAGGACGGCGAGGTCTGCCGCGACGGGCTGGACATGACCCCCGACGAATTTTATGCCCGGCTGGTCAAGTGCGACAAGCTGCCCACCACCAGCCAGCCCAGCCCCCAGGATTTTCTGGACCGGTTCGAGGAGGCGAAGGCGGCGGGCGACGAGGTGGTGGCCATCCTGATCTCCGGCCAGCTCAGCGGCACCTACCAGTCGGCCCGGATCGCCGCCGACGCCTGCGGCTACGACAAGATCTATCTGGTGGACAGCATGAACGCCACCCTGGGCGAACAGCTGCTGGTGCGGCTGGCGGTGCAGCTGCGCGGCGAGGGCAAAAGCGCCGCCGCGATCGCCGAGGAGCTGGAGCGCCGCCGGATGGATGTGCGCCTGGTGGCCGTGGTGGACGACCTGAAATATCTGCGCAAGGGCGGCCGTCTCTCCGGCGCGCAGGCGCTGGCGGGCAGCCTGCTGGGCGTGAAGCCGGTGGTGGCCGTGCGGGACGGCAAGGTGGGCCTTGCCGGCAAGGCCCGGGGGATGCCCGGCGCCTATGTGGCGCTGTTCAAGCTGATGGACGCCGAAGGGGGGCTGGACGAGGCCATGCCCTACATGATCGGCTACACCGCCCACCGCAAGGCCGCCGAGCCTCTGCACCGGTATCTCACCCAGAATCTGGGGCTGGAGGCGCCGCTGTGCCGCCACATCGGCACCGCCATCGGCACCCATGCCGGCCCCGGCGCGGCGGGGGTGGCCTTCTTCGCCAAAAACCCGGACGCGGCCGGGTGATCCGCCCTCCTGCGGCGGAGGGTACGCTTTGGTTTTAAAAAAAGGGAGAGCGCCGTTCCGCGGCCGGGCAGGCAGCGGGGCGGCGCTCTCTCTTTGCGCAAAAAAGTTCCCCCGGGCAGCGCCCGGGGGAACTTTTTGCCCGAGGATACGGGTTACTTGCTCTGGCGGCGCTTCTCGCCCGCGATGAGGCGGTCGGTGACCTCGTCCACCTGCTCGGACAGCTGGAAGCCCTCGGCCAGCCGGCTCTCCTCCATGCCCTCATAGGCGTTCTCGCCCTTGAAGGCGAATTTCAGCATGATGGGGGTGAACACGGCGCAGCACACCACCAGGATGATGATGGGCCCGAAGAAGATGGGGTTGACGATGTTCATCGCCATGCCCTTGTTGGCCACGATCAGGGCCACCTCGCCCCGGCAGGCCATGCCGCAGCCCACCTGCACGCACTGGCGGTTTTTGAAGCCGCAGAGTTTTGCGCCCAGGCCGCAGCCGATCAGCTTGGAACCGATGCCCACCACTACCAGCGCAATGGTGAACAGCAGGATGGCGGCGTCCATCTGGGGCAGCTCCACGCCGATGCCCAGGTTCGCGAAGAACACCGGGGTGAGCAGCAGGTAGGATACCGGGGTGAACTTGCTGGCAGTGTAGGCGCCCTTGGGGGTGGTGGCCACGATCAGGCCGGCGGAGAAAGCGCCGATGATGTCCGCCACGCCGAACCACTCCTCGGCGGCCCAGGCCAGGAACAGGCAGAGCACGAAGGCCAGGATGGGATAGCGGCGCAGATCGCGGTTGCGCACCTTGGTCTCATACCAGCCCAGCACCCGGCTGACGGCCACGCCCACAACGCCCACGAACAGGAAGAACAGCAGGATCTTGGCCAGCACCAGCAGGATGTTCACATCCTCGCCCGCCATGCTGGTGACCACGGTCAGGCAGACCAGGCCCAGCACATCGTCGATCAGGGCGGCGGCCAGGATGGCGTTGCCCACCTTGGTGGACAGCTTGCCCAGTTCCTTCAGGGTCTCCACGGTGATGCTCACCGAAGTGGCGGTGAGCACGGTGCCCAAAAACAGGTCCTGCAAAAACTTGTTGCCGGGCATGGTCAGTTCGCCGGTGTTGAAAAAGAACATCAGCCCGGTGCCCATGGCCAGCGGCACCAGCACGCCGGCGGTGGCGATCACCAGGCCCGCCTTGCCGGTCTTTTTCAGTTCGTTCAGGTCGGTGCCCATGCCGGCGCTGAACATGATGACGATCACGCCCAGTTCCGCCACCCGGGACAAAAAGTCGCTGGGCTGGATGATGTTCAGCACCGCGGGGCCCATCACCAGGCCCGCCACCAGCGCGCCCACCACCTGAGGCATCTGCAGCTTGCCGGTGAGCATGCTCAGCGCCTTGGTGGCCAGCAGGATGAGGGCCAGGTCGGCCAGATATCCATAGGTCATAGTTCTCTCCTCCTCACAAAAAAAACGGCCCCGCCGCAAACGGGACCGCTACAGTCACAATGACCTATTATGCACCTTTTTTCCGTTGGCGCAAGGGTGGGAGGATGGTTTTTGTGCCACGATCATCTCCGTTTTTGTTCCGCAAGCCGCTTTTTGAGGTAAGCAAAAGCCTCCGCCGCCTGGGCCGGGCTCTCAAAGCCCCGCTTGGGGATGGCGGTGATCATGTTGCCCTCGAAGCGCAGGAAGATGTAGTTTTGATCCTGGGCCACCTTGTTCAGATTGGAGTAGGGCCGGTAGCTGCACAGCGCGCCGCTGGTCTCGGTGAAGCCGTTCTGGCCCAGAACCACCCAGCCGGGGGTGGCCAGGCGCTGGGTCTGCTCCCCCGCCAGCTGCCGCTTCATGGCGGCGCGCTGGGCGGCGGGCGAGCGGGCCGCCAGCAGCAGCCCCACCACCACCGCCAGGGCGGCCATAGCCACGGCCACCATCGCGTCTCCGGTGGCCACTCCCAGCGCCACCTCCAGAACGGCCACCACCAGCAGCGCCCACAGCACCGCCAGCCGGCCCTTGCCGACGGGGTTCAGCAGCCGGTTGGCCGCGCAGTAGGCGGGCAGCACCTCCTCCGGGCGCAGCATCTGGGGCGCGGCGTACATCTGCGTCTCCCCTTCGGGCAGGGGCGGGCAGGGCGGCAGGGCGCGCCCCCCATCCTGCCCGGCCAGCTGCCGGGCGGATCTCTCGTACAGGCGGCTCTTGGCCAGGGCCGCGCACCGCTCAAACTCGTCGGCTGCCGCCTTCATCGCCTCCGGCCCCTCGAAGGCCGCGGCGGGCAGCGCCAGCATCTTTGCGCCGCCGTAGGTGTGGACCAGCAGCCCCTCGGGGTACTGTTCCACCTTTTGCACCACCGACGGATCGCTGGCCTCCTGCAGCCCGGCGCGCACGGCGACCAGTTTTTCCTCGTCCAGGTGCACCCGCCACTGGCCCAGAGGCGAGGCGCCCAGCTTTTTCTGCCGGCGCAGCACGCCGGCGGCAATGCCCTGGGCGCGGCTTCTCCAGAACAGAAAGACGGCAAGCATCAGCAGCACAGCGCCCAGCACAATGTACAGCCCGCCGCCCGCCGGGTCGAACTCGGCGTAGAAATAGCCCGGGCGCATCATGGCCCGCCATGCCTCCGCGGCCAGCCAAACGCCCCAGGCGCCAACGATGAGGCCCAGGCCCCGCAGCAGGCGGCCGGAGGCCTTCTCCTGGCGGTACTTTTTGGCGTAGAGGGCCAGCGCGGTCTGTTCGGTCAGTTCAAAATTCCAATCCATCGGTTTTCCCTTCTTTCCTCTCGGCGGCCGTGCCGCCGATCCTGTTGGTTTGCTTACAGTTCCCCGCCAAAAGCCCGCTGCACCGCCAGCAGTACCCCGGCGCGGCTGGCCGCCAGGTTCAGCCCGCCCTGGAGATAGACGGTGTAGGGCGGACGCATCGGCCCGTCGCAGGAAAGCTCGATGCTGCTGCCCAGGGTGAAGGCCCCGGCGGCCATGATCACCTGGTCGGTGTAGCCCGCCATGGCGTAGGGCTCGGGGGCGACGTAGCTGTCCACCGGGCTGCCCGCCTGCACCCCCTGGCAGAAGCCCACCAGCGCCTCGGCGCTGCCCGCCTCAAAGCTGGTGATGATGTCGTTTCGCGGCTCGGTGTAGCGGGGGATGGGGTTCTTGCCCAGCAGCTCCAAAAGGCAGCTGGAGTAGATGCTGGTCTTCACCGCCTCGGCGGTGACGCCGGGGGCGTAATAAAGGCCCAGGTACAGGCTGCGCAAGGAATCCAGCGTGCAACCCAGCTCCCGGCCGGTGCCGGGGGCGGTGAGCCGGTGGCCGCACTTCTCCACCAGGTCCGCCCGGCCGGCGATGTAGCCGCCGGTGGGGGCGATGCCGCCGCCGGCGTTCTTGATGAGGCTGCCCACGATCAGGTCCGCCCCCACGCTCACCGGCTCGGCCGTCTGGGTGAAGGTGCCGTAGCAGTTGTCCACCAGCACGACGATGTCCGGGTTGGCGCTCTTGGCCGCCTTCACCACCAGTTCGATGGTGGCAAGATCAAAGGCGGCCCGGCTGGAGTAGCCCCGGCTGCGCTGCACATGGCACACCCTGGCGTTTACGGCCTTTCTGGCGATGGTCTCAAGGTCGGGCAGGCCGCCCTCCAGCAGCGGCACCTCGTCGTAGTTCACACCGAACTCCGCCAGGGTGCCGCAGCCCTTGCCCGCGTCCCCGATGCCGATGACCCCCTCCAGCGTATCGTAGGGGCGGCCGGTGGCGGCCAGCAGGGTATCCCCCGCCCGCAGCACCCCGAACAGGGCCACCGCCAGCGCGTGAGTGCCCGAGAGGAAGTGGGGCCGGCAGAGGGCGTCCTCCGCCCCCGCCACCTGGGCGAAGAGGGCGTCCAGCTTGTCCCGCCCGGCGTCGTCGTAGCCGTAGCCGGTGGTGCCCACCAGGTGAGTGGCCGCCACCTTCTGATCGGTGAAGGCCTTGAGCATCTTCACCTGGTTGTAATCCCGGATGGCGTCCACCTTTTCAAAATAGGGGCGGCAGAGCTCCATGGCGTGCCGGTCCAGTTCCAAAAGGCGGGGGGAAAAGTCGAAAAATTCTTCCAGCATGGTGTATGTACAGTCCCTTTCAGTCAGTTTCCGGGGCGGCGAAGCCGAAGGCCCGTCCCCTTTGTTCAAAGCCCAGTTTTTGATAAAAGCCCTCGGCGCCGGGGCGGGCCAGCAGGCTCACCGGGCCGCGGGGGGCGAAGTCCGCCGCCAGCCGCAGCACAAGGGCCGCGGCGCAGCCTTTGCGGCGGAAGGGTGCCGCCGTCTCCACGGCGGAGAGCACGGCGGCGCTTTGCCCGATGGCGTAAAGCCCGGCGGTGGCGGCAAGCCGGCCGCCCAGCCGCAGGCCCCACACCTTCGCCAGGCCCCGGTTGCGCAGCGCGCACCCCTCGGCATAGAAAGTGTCCGCGGCGGCTTTTCCCGCCGCGCCGGCCAGGCTGTCGCCGCCGGTGAGCAGCGCCACCACCTCGGTCATGGGCACGTCCTCGTCCAGCACCGCGCCCGCCGGCAGCGGCGGCACTTCCACTGAGGCGGGGGCGCAGAAGGCGTCGAAGGCCGCGTCCTGCCGCCAGCCGGCAGGGGCGGCGGCTTCGGCGCTCTTCAGCCGCCTTGCCCCCAGCACCGCCAGCAGGCCCGCCAGCTCCTCGCCGTCGGCGCGGCCGGTGAGTTTTGCGGAGGCGCCCCGCACCGCCAGGGCGAAGGGCTTCTCCCCTGCCCCGCCGGTGTAGAACTTCCAGCCGCTGCCCGGCACATCCCGGAAGGCGGCGAAGCACACCTCCGTCTCCACCGCCACCGGGTCCGCCCGGCCCGCCAGCGCCGCCGAAAAGCGGGCGGCGTCGGCGGCAGTTTCCACCAGCCTGATCACAGGGCGTTCACCAGTTCCTTGAAGTGGCGGCCCCGCACCTCGAAGTTGGGGTAGAGGTCAAAGCTGGCGGAGGCGGGCGAGAGGCTGACGATGTCGCCGGGTTTGGCGGCGGCGCGGGCGGCGTCCACCGCCTCCTTCATGTCTTTCGCGTGGAGGATGACAAGGCCGCTGTCGGCAAAGCCGGGGCACTGGCGCACCGCCTTTTCGATCTTGGGGCCGGTGGCGCCCATGAGCACCAGCACCTTCACATGGGCCAGGATCTCCGGGGCCAGGGGCTCGTAGGGGATGTTCTTGTCGTAGCCGCCGGCGATGATGATGATCTTCTGGTCGAAGCTGCGCAGCCCCGCGATGGTGCGGGTGGGGCTGGAGGCGATGGAGTCGTTGAACCACTGCACCCCGTCCAGCGTCCGCACTGGCTCGATGCGGTGCTCCACCCCGGCGAAGGTGCGGGCGGTCTCGGCCATGGCGCTCACCGGCACCCGGCCCCACACGGCGGCGATGGCCGCCAGCAGGTTCTCGATGTTGTGCAGCCCCCGCAGCTTCACCTCGTCCTTCGAGACGACCGGGGTCACCGTGCCCTTTTCCGCCATGCAGAGCATGCCGTCCGCCCGCAGGAAAGCGCCGTTGTCCACTTCCCGCAGGCGGGTGAACCAGCACTGGCTGCCCTTGCAGTCGGCGGCCATGGCGCGGGTGATGTCGTTCTCATAGCCCAGCACCGCCCTGTCCGCCGGGGTCTGCCAGAGCAGGATGTTGCGCTTCGCGTCCACATACTCCTGCATGTCCTTGTGGTGATCCAGGTGGTTCGGGGTCACGTTGGTGACCACCGCCACCTGAGGGCTTTTGCGCATGCTGATGAGCTGGAAGCTGGAAAGTTCCACCACGGCTTCGTCCTCGGGTTCGATCTCGGCCAGCACGGGCAGCAGCGCCCGCCCGATGTTGCCCCCCAGATGCACCTTCTTGCCCGCGGCGGTGAGCATGACCGCGATCAGGCTGGTGGTGGTGGTCTTGCCGTCCGAGCCGGTGACGGCGGTGATGTGGCAGGGGCAGTACTCGAAGAACAGCTCCATCTCGCTGGTCACAAGGCTGCCCGCCGCCTTCGCCGCCTGCAGCGCCGGGGTATAATACTCAAAGCCCGGGGTGCGCAGGATCACGTCCTGCCCCGCCAGGCCCTCCAGATAGCTTTCGCCTAAAGAGAGTTTCACCCCCAGCTTTTGGAGGGTGGCGGCGTAGTCGCCGAAGTCCTCCAGCTTCTTTTTGTCGCACAGGGTCACGTCGGCCCCCATGGCGCAGAACTGCCCGATGAGGGTCTTGTGGCTGACCCCCGCGCCGATAAACGCCACCTTTTTGCCCCGCAGAAACGCGGCCAGGGCCTCGCTGTCTCTCTGCATCTTGCAACACAGCCTTTCCTTCGTCAAAAATGCCGCCGGGCGTCGAAACCGCCCCGCGGATCGGTTTTCTTATTCATTATAGTCATTTTGCGCCCCCGGCGCAACCAAACCGGCCGGCGGCCGGCAAAAAAAGGGGCGGCGTGCCCCCGCCGGCGGCGGTTTTCGACCCAAAGGCGAAAAAAGTGCGAAAATTGCGGCGGTTGTTTGAATTTTCCGCAATTTTTTGATAGGATAAAAACGTATACCCTTCGGCGATGAAAACATACTTATTTTACGATCGTACAAAAGGGAGAGAAAGGAGGTGCCCGCCACGGGAAAACTGAAACTGATCCTGCTGGCCTGCCTCGCCGCCCTGTGCCTGACCGGCTGCGAAAAGCAGATCGAGTTCACCTGGGCCATGGAGCGGGTGCCCAACAACCTGGACCCGCAGCTGGCCGCCGCGAGCCCGGAACTGATCGCGGTGACCAACCTGTACAGCGGGCTGTTCCGGCTGAACGCCGACGGCGAGCCGGTGCCGGACCGCGCCGAGAGTTACGCCGTCAGCCCCGACGGCCTCACCTATACCTTCACGTTAAAGGAGGGCCTGGCCTACACCCGGAACCGGGGCGAGACGGCGGAGTATGCGCTGACCGCCCGGGACTTTGTGTTCGCCCTGCGGCGGGTCTTTCGCGCCGAGACCGGCAGCCCCTACACCGACACCTACGCCGCCATCAAAAACAGCGCGGCGGTGCTGGCGGGTTCCATGGACGAGACGGCGCTGGGGGTGAGCGCGCCGGACGAGCGCACGGTGGTGATCGAGCTTTCCCAGCCGGACCCCCAGCTGCTTTACAAGCTGGCGCTGCCCGGGGCGATGCCCTGCAACGAGGAATTTTTTGAGAGCACCGAAGGCACCTACGGGCTGACCCGGGCCTCCACCATGGGCAACGGCAGCTTTTATGTGTACAACTGGAATGACAACGGCCTGTTCCTGCGCCGGCCCGCCAGCGGCGACGCCGTCACCGCCCTGCGGCTGGTGATCAACGCCACCGGCCAGAGCGCCGATTCCTCCGGCAGCTCCTCCGCCTCCGGCCAGACGCTGTGGGGCGAGGCGCTGGTGAAGGAGGGCGGCGCCACCGCCGCGCTGAGCGAGGCCCTCTCCGCCGCCGGGCTGGATTCCATCCCCTACACCGCTACCACCTGGGTGCTGCTGTTCAACTGCGGCAACGAGACGCTGGCCCAGCCCCTGGTGCGGGAGGCGCTGGTCTCCAGCGCCCGTGCCGCCCAGGCACAGCTGCCCGAGGGCTTTGCCGACGCGGAGGGGCTCGTGCCCCCCGCGGTGACGGTGCAGGGGGAGAACTACCGGCAGGCCGCCGGCAGCGTACAGCCCTCCTTCGGCAGCGCCGCCGACCTGTGCCGCCAGGGGCTTGCCGCTCTTGGCGCCACCCGCTTTGAGAGCATCACCCTGCTGGCGCCGGAGGGCGAAGAGTATCTGCAGCTGGCCCAGGGGGTGAACCAGCAGTGGCAGAAGGAACTGGGGGCATTTTCCGCCTACTTCCCGGTGAAGCAGCTGCCCCTGGAGCAGCTCACCGCCCAGGTGGCGGCGGGCGATTACCAGATCGCCCTGCTGCCCCTCTCCCCCGCCAGCGACTCCGCCCCCGAACTGCTGGGGCAGGCCGCCGCGCTGGCCGGCTGGACCGACACGGCCTGGCAGCAGCAGCTGAACGGGTTCTTTGCCGCCGGCGGCTACACCGCCGGCCAGATCGCCGGCGCGGAGCGCGCCCTGCTGGAGAGCGCCAGCGTGGCGCCGCTGTGGTTCCAGACCAAGGCGCTGCTGATGCAGCCGGGGGTGGAAGGGCTGGTGTTCCGCCCCTTCGGCCCGGTGCTGGACCTGACCGGGGCCACCATGGCCCAGTGACACACCCGCAAAAGGAGGTCAAACCACCCATGGACTGCAAACATTCCGCCGACGTGAACCGCCGTCTGGCCCGCATCAGCGGGCAGGTGAACGGCATCCGGGAGATGGTGAACGAGGGCCGCCCCTGCGACGAACTGCTGATCCAGCTGTCCAGCGTGAGCAGCGCCGTGACCCAGGTGGCGAAACTCATCCTCACCGAGCACCTGACCCACTGCGTGCTGTCCGACTGCGACGAGGACACCCTGGCCCGGCTGGAGGAAGCCATCGACCAGTTCGCGAAGCTGAAATGACAAAGAAAAATGCCGTTCCCCGCCGGGAACGGCATTTTTGGTTGTTCAGAAAGCGGCCAGGGCGGCGTTCAGCCGGGCGAGGGTCTCCTCCTTGCCCAGCATGGCGGCCAGGTCGGTGCCGCCGCCGGGGGTGCGCTGCTTGCCCGAGAGGGCGATACCCAGAGGATAGAGCAGCCAGCCGTTCTTGACCTCCATCCCCTCGGCCAGCTGTTTGCAGGCGGCGAAGATGGCGTCCTTGTTCCAGTCGTTCAAGCCTTCCAGCACCGGCTTCAGGGCTTCCAGGGCGGTCTTTGCGGTCTCGGGGGTGGTCTTCTGCTTTTTGTTGGCGTAGAGTTCGGGGCCGTAGGGCACCACCGCGTCGAAGAAGTCCAGCTGCTCGGGGATCTCGCCCAGCACCTCGCACCGGGGCTGGAGGTTCTGGCACAGCAGGTCCCGGTCGATGGGGCGGTGCACCGCCTGGTCGATCCAGGGGTCGGCCATCTTGCGGAACGCCTCGGGGGTCAGCCGCCGGATGTACTCGGCGTTGATGGCCCGCAGCTTCAGCGGGTCGAAGATGGCCGGGCTCTTGCTGATGCCGCTCTCGTCGAAAATTTTGCACATCTCCTCCAGGGTGAAGATCTCCTCCTCGCCCTTGGGGCTCCAGCCCAGCAGCAGGATGTAGTTCAGGATGGCCGCGCTGAGATAGCCCTTGGCCACCAGGTCCTGATAGGAGGCGTCGCCGTTGCGCTTGGACAGCTTGTTGTGGGCGTCCTTCATCACCGGCGGGCAGTGGATGTACACCGGGATGGGCCAGCCGAAGGCCTCGTAGAGCAGGTTGTACTTGGGGGTGCTGGAGAGATACTCCGAGCCGCGGATGACGTGGGTGATGCCCATCAGGTGATCGTCCACCACGTTGGCGAAGTTGTAGGTGGGCATGCCGTCCGCCTTGAGGAGGATCTGGTCCTCCAGTTCGGCGTTGTTCACCTCGATATGGCCGTAGACCGCGTCGTCAAAGCCGGTCACCCCCTCGGTGGGGCACTTCTGGCGGATGACGTAGGGCATGCCCGCCGCCAGTTTTTCGGCCACCTCCTCGGGGCTCAGGTCCCGGCAGTTGCGGTCGTAGTGGCCCACCGCCTCGCCGGCGGCCTTCTGCCGGGCGTGCAGCTCTTCCAGCCGCTCAGGTGAGCAGAAGCAGTAATAGGCCTTGCCCTCGGCCACCAGCTGCTCGGCGTACTGCTTGAACAGGCCCATCCGCTGACTCTGGATGTAGGGGCCCACCGGCCCGCCCACGTCGGGGCCCTCGTCCCACAAAAGGCCGGTCTGGCGCAGGGTGTCGTAGATGGTGTCCACCGCGCCCTCCACATAGCGGCCCTGGTCGGTGTCCTCGATGCGCAGGATGAACGAGCCGTCGGGCACGCTGCGGGCCTTGAGGTAGGCGTAGAGGGCGGTGCGCAGGTTGCCCACATGCATATAGCCGGTGGGGCTGGGGGCGAAACGGGTGCGAACGGAATTTTTCAGCATGGTGCGTTTACTCCTTCAAAACGGCGGTGCGGTGCGGCCCGCCGGGCTTTTCTCTGTTCCATTCTAAACGCTGCGCCGCCCTTTGTCAATTTGCCGATTTGCAATGAGCGCCGCTTTTCCTTATAATAGGAGTATTCCCGCGCGGCCCGCCGGGCCGGACCACTCGATAACAGGAGTTTTGACCGATGAATTTTCTCTCTCTTTCCTTCCTGGGTTTTGGCGTTGTGGTGTTCGCCGTCTGGTGGGCGCTGCCCGCCCGCTTCCGCCCCTGGGCGCTGGCGGCGGCCAATGTGTATTTCGCCCTGAGTTTCGGCCTGCAGGCGCTGGCGGCGCTGGCGCTCATCACCGCCGCCGGCTGGGCCTGCGGCCTGTGGATGGCCCATGGCGGCGGCAGGGCCGCCCTGGCGGTGGGCGTGCTGGCGGGGGTGCTGCCCCTGGCGGGCTACAAGTACCTGCCCGCCCTGGCCGGCCGCTGGCAGGCGCTGGCCTCCTTCGCGGACCTGCTCATGCCGGTGGGCATCAGCTTCTTCGTGTTCAAGAATATCACCTATCTGGTGGCGGTGTACAAGGGGGCCCTTCCCGCCGAGAAGAACCCGCTGTACTGCTTTGCCTACACCGGCTTTTTCGCCCAGCTCACCAGCGGGCCCATCCAGCGGGCGGAGAGCTTTCTGCCCCAGCTGAAGAACCCGCCCGTCTTTGACCGGGCGCTGGCGCTGAACGGCTGCGTGCGGCTGTGCTGGGGCATGTTTTTGAAAAAGTGCCTGGCGGACCACTTTGCCGCCTATTACAACGCCCTCTACCAGCCCGACCACTACTACTCCCTGGGCATCGTCTGGTCGCTGGCGGCCTACAGCCTGTACATCTACTTCGACTTCGCCAGCTACTCCCAGCTGTCCATCGGGGTGGCGAACCTTTTGGGGCTGCGGTGTGAGGAAAACTTCCTCAGCCCCTACCTCTCCCGCAGCGTGGGCGAGTTCTGGCGGCGCTGGCACATCAGCCTTTCCAGCTTTCTGCGGGATTACATCTACATCCCCCTGGGCGGCAGCCGCCACGGCGTGCCGGTGCTCATCCTCGCCACCATGGTCACCTTCCTGGTCTCCGGCGCGTGGCACGGGGCGGCCCTGGGCTTTGTGGTGTGGGGCGGCCTGCACGGGGCGTATCTGCTGGCGGGGCGGGCCACCCGGCCCCTGCGGGAAAAGGCCTGGGCCCTTTTGCGCCAGAAGCCCGGCAGCCCGGTGCGCAGCGCGGTGGGCTGGGCGGTGACCCTGGTGCTGGTGTGCTTTGCCTGGATCTTCTTCTTCAGCGGCGACGTGGGCCAGGTGCGGCTGCTGATGGGCTATCTCGCCCGGCCCATCCCCTTCAGCGTGCAGTACCTCAAGGAGAGCTTCACCCAGCTGGGCTACACCGCCGCCGTCATGGTCCGGCTGGGCCTGTTCGCCCTGGCCGCCTTCGGGGTGGACTTCGCCGCCCGGAAGGACGGCTTCGGCCGCTGGGCCGCCGCCCGCAGGGGCTGGGTGCAGGTGCTTTTCTGCTACGGATGCGTCTTCGCCACCCTGTTCTGGGGCGCGGCGGGCACGCTGCAAAACATCTATTTTCAGTTTTAAAGGGAGGCGCGGGATTTGAAACGTTTTCTCTTGATCGTGGCGCTGTTCCTCGCGCCCGTTCTCTTGTTCGTCGCCCTCTTCGCGGGGGCCGTCTACGCCAGCGGCGAGTGGCACACCGAGGAGGAGATCGCCGCCAAAGTGGCGGCGGGCGAGCCGGCTTTTCTGGGGCTTGCCTACCGGGACAACACCCGCTACTACAAGCATCTGGTGGCAAACGCCCTGGGTGCCGACCTGCTGGTGCTGGGCACCAGCCGCAGCATGCAGTTCCACAGCGAGTTCTTCACCACCGACAGCTTCTACAACGCCGGCGGCGGCGCGGGCTATGTGAACGAGTTCCAGTATTTTCTGGAACAGCTGGACGAGGACAAGCTGCCCTCCACCCTGATCATGGTGCTGGACCAGAACTTTTTCAACGGCGCCTGGGTGGGCACCGGCAGCATGCCGGAGTTCTTCGACTACAACCACTATGAATTCTCGATGCGGTCGGCGCTGCCCCAGGCCATCCGGGACTGGGCCCAGGGCAAATTCACCCTGCGGGCGGCCTACGGCAGCCACCCGGACGTCTACGGCATGGCCGCCGTGGGCCGGGGCAGCGGCTACAACGCCGACGGCAGCTACAACTACGGCACCCTGCTGGACCACCCCGAGACCGGCACCGACGTGGGCTTCCACGACACCTTCGACCGCATCCTGAAGGGCACCAACCGCTTTGAGTTCGGCGAATACGTCCACGAGCCCAGCACCTATGCCATTGAGGACCTGCTGGCCTGGTGCAACGGCCACGACATCGAGGTGGTGCTCATCGTGCCGCCCTTCGCACCCAGCGTCTATGAGCGTATGGTGGAGAGCGGCAACTACGGGTATTTTGATTGGATCATGCCCATCCTCACCGAACTCTGCGAGCCCTACGGCTACGAGGTGTACGATTTTTCCTACATGCCCGACACCCTGGACGAGGAGTATGTGGACGGCTACCACGGCAGCGACCGGGTCTACGCCCGCCTCGCGCTGCACCTGGCCGCCGAGAGCGAGACCCTGGCGGGCCTGATCGACACCGAGTATCTGAACGCCGCCCTGGCACCCTCCTCCAGCCCGCTGCGGCTGGCCCAATAACACTCTTGCAAGCTTGGCAGGGCGGGTATATAATGATAGCGTTCTACGGCATACCATCGGAGCAGAATCGAGGTTTTACCAAATGAGTGAACAAATCGAGCGCAAAAAGCGCATTCTTTCCGGCATCCAGCCCACCGGCACCTTCACCCTGGGCAACTACATCGGCGCGGTGCGCAACTGGGGCAGCCTGCAGCGGGATTTCGAGTGCCTGTATATGGTGGCCGACCTGCACTCGCTGACCGTGCGCCAGGAGCCCGCGGCCCTGCGCCGCCGCACCCGGGAGGCCGCCGCCATGCTGCTGGCCGCCGGCATCGACCCCAAGGTGAGCCTGGTCTTTGTGCAGAGCCATGTGCCCGCCCACACCCAGCTGAGCTGGGTGCTCAGCTGCAACGCCCAGTTCGGCGAGCTGTCCCGCATGACCCAGTTCAAGGACAAGAGCGCCAAGCACGCCGACAACGTGAACGCCGGCCTGTTCACCTACCCCGCCCTGATGGCGGCGGACATCCTGATCTACAACGCCGACCTGGTGCCCGTGGGGGTGGACCAGAAGCAGCACCTGGAGCTGACCCGCAACATCGCCCAGCGTTTCAACAATCTGTACAGCCCCACCTTCGTGCTGCCCGAGCCCTACATCGGCAAGACCGGCGCCAAGATCATGAGCCTGCAGGAGCCGGACAAGAAGATGAGCAAGAGCGACCCCAACGTGAACGGCTTCATCCTGATGACCGACGACGCCGACACCATCCTGCGCAAGTGCAAGCGCGCCGTGACCGACAGCGACGGCGTGGTGCGCGCCGGGGAGGACAAGCCCGGCGTGACCAACCTGATGAACATCTACGCCTCCCTCACCGGCAAGACCCACGCCGAGATCGAGGCCGAGTTCGACGGCAAGGGCTACGGCGTCTTCAAGGAGGCGGTGGCCCAGTGCGTCATCGACGAGTTCCGCCCCATCCAGGCCGAGTACGAGCGCATCCTGGCGGACAGGGAATATCTGGACGGCGTGCTGAAGGACGGCGCCGCCGCCGCCAGCCGCATGGCCGACCGCATGGTGGCCAAGGTGTACAAAAAGATCGGGCTGGTACAGCTGTAAAAAACCGACCTTTTCCGCTTTTTTCGCCGCGCTCCGTGCCCGGAGCGCGGTTTTTGTTCACAAAAAGTTTGTAATATTCCATTTTTACCATATATTGACATTTTCTCCCTGCTGCGGTATAATTATGTCGATAAATTCCACTGTGTATATAAATTCGCAACAAAAAGGAGAAAAGCCATGAAATCCACCGGTATCGTTCGCAAGGTCGACGGACTGGGCCGCGTGGTTCTTCCCATCGAGCTGCGCCGCCTGATGAATCTGGAAGAGAACGCCTCCCTGGAGATCTTTGTGGACGGAGACGAGATCGTGCTGAAGAAGTACCAGCCGGCATGCATCTTCTGCGGCGAGGCCAAAGGCGTGGTGGCCTTTGAGGGGCGCAACATCTGCCCCGCCTGCCGCAAGAAGATCGGGGCGCTGTAAAGCCGACGGCCTTGCCTGCGTGACCGCCACGATTCGCACCGTCCGCCCAGCGACAGAGTCAGGACCCCCGGCAAAGCCGGGGGCTTGAGTAAGCCCTAGAAGGGCATAAT
>DSLFC04102__coassemble_1145_pt1 | contig 17805 bp, 16 predicted proteins | sample DSLFC04102__metabat2_high_PE_037 | metagenome-assembled genome bin DSLFC04102
AAAAAATAGACAGCTACGGGATCAAGTTTTTTACATCTGCTATGAAGCCTGATACCAATGCTTTAAAAGCAACTCGTATATGCGCAAAAAAAGAAAGAACCCCCGGCACGACTACCACATGACAAGCATGCTGGTGAAACACCCTCGTGTGCTCCGGCGACGTTCTTTCCACTTATAGTATATGCAGATTTCTCGAAAATATCAATAGAAAAACAAAAGTTCTTATTTCGAGGTATTAACCCATGACCAACTTCGATTTTCTCCTGTCCGACCCACAGTTTGCCACCTTTGCCCAGGCGGCGGTGACAGCGGAAAAAATCTATGCCATCGACCCGGCGGTCTGCGCCCAGAGCTGCCGCCGGGCGATGGAGTTTGCCGTGAAGTGGATGTACTCGGTGGACGCCGCGTTGGTCAAACCCTTTGACGATCGCCTGGTCAACCTGCTGGGCACCGAGGAGTTCCGCGACATTGTGGACAAGGACCTGTGGCGGCGGCTGAACTACATACGCCAGACCGGCAACGACGGCAGCCATGCCGACCGCAAGAAAGTCACCCCCGAGCAGGCGACGCTGTGCCTGGAAAATCTGTGGTGCTTCATGGACTTTGTGGCCTGCTGTTACGGCAAGCACTACGCACCCGGCGCCTTCGACCCGGCCCTGCTGAACCGGCAGCCCGCCGCGGCGGCGCCCGCGCCTGCGGCGAGCGTGGACCTGGACGCCCTCATTGCGGAAAACCAGACCCTGCGGCAGGAGCTGTCCGCCCGGCGCGCCGCCCAGCAGGCGGAGTATGTGCCAAAGCCTCTGGATTTGTCCGAGTACGCCACCCGGAAACTCTACATTGACGCCATGCTGCAGGATGCCGGCTGGTTGGAGGGGAAAAACTGGGTCAATGAAGTGCCCATCCCGGGCATGCCCAACCGCGCGGGGGAGGGCTTTGCCGATTATGTGCTGTACGACGACGCCCACCGGCCCCTGGCGGTCATTGAGGCCAAAAAGACCTGTGCGGACCCGGCCAAGGGCCGCCAGCAGGCAAAGCTCTACGCCGATCTGCTGGAGCGGCAGTATGGCCGCCGCCCGGTGGTGTTTTTGACCAACGGCTTCGACATCCGCATCGACGACGGCGCTTATCCCGAGCGGGCCGTGGCCGCCTTTTATTCCCGGCGGGACCTGGAAAAGCTGTTCAATCTGCGGGCCATGCGCACCAGCCTCAATGACATCCAGGTGGACCGCTCCATCGCCGGCCGCTGGTATCAGGAGGGAGCCATCAAAGCGACCTGCCAGGCTTTTGCCAACAACCGCCGCAAGGCGCTGCTGGTCATGGCCACCGGCTCCGGCAAGACCCGTACTGTCATCGCCCTGTGCAAGGTGCTGCTGCACCACGGCTGGGTCAAAAACATCCTGTTTCTGGCCGACCGCAATTCCCTGGTCACCCAGGCCAAGCGCAGCTTTGTGAACCTTCTGCCCGATCTCTCTGTCACCAATCTCTGTGAGGAAAAGGAGAACGCCGCCGCCCACTGCGTCTTTTCCACCTACCAGACCATGATGAACTGCATCGACACCGTCAGCGACGAGGAGGGCAAGCTGTTCACCGTGGGGCATTTCGACCTGGTCATCTGCGACGAGGCCCACCGCTCCATCTACAACAAATACCGGGATATCTTCAACTACTTCGACGCCCCGCTGGTGGGTCTCACCGCCACCCCCAAGGACGAGATCGACAAAAACACCTATGAGATTTTTGAGCTGCAAAACGGCATGCCCACCTACGGCTATGACCTTGCCCAGGCGGTGAAGGACGGCTTTCTGGTGGATTACCTGCTGGTGGAGAGCAAGCTGAAATTCCTGGAGCAGGGCATCGTCTACGATGAGCTTCCCCCCGAGGAAAAGGCCGAGTATGAGGCCACTTTCACCGACGAAAACGGCGAGTTGCCCGCGCGCATTGAGTCCTCGGCGCTGAACGAATGGCTCTTCAACGAGGATACCATCCGCAAGGCCCTGGATCTGCTGATGACCCACGGGCTGAAAATCAACTACGGTGAAACGCTGGGCAAGACCATCCTCTTTGCCAAAAGCCACCGTCACGCCGAAAAAATCCTGGAGGTGTTCAACAAGGAATATCCCCATCTGCCGGGGTATGCCAAGGTCATCGACAACTATATGACCTACGCACAGAGCGCCATCGACGAGTTTTCCGACCCGCAGAAACTGCCCCAGATCGCCATCTCGGTGGACATGCTGGACACCGGCATCGACGTGCCGCAGGTTCTGAACCTGGTGTTTTTCAAGCGGGTCATGAGCAAAGCCAAATTCTGGCAGATGATCGGGCGCGGCACCCGCCTGTGCCCCGGCCTTGTGGACGGCAGGGACAAGGAAAAATTCTACATCTTTGATCTGTGCGGCAACTTTGAGTTCTTCCGCATGAAGAAAGAAAAGGCAGGCGTCAACCAGATGGCTCTGCAAAGTGCCATCTTCTACTTAAAAGCGCAGATTATCTATAAACTGCAGGACCTGGCGTATCAAACGGAGGAATTGATTTCCTTCCGCCAGCGGCTGGTGGGAGAAATGCTGGCCAAGGTGCGGGAGCTGGACCGGGGTAATTTTGCCGTGCGGCAGCACCTGCGCTATGTGGAAAAATTCAGCGATCCCAAAAGCTGCCTGGCCCTCACCTATGAGGACACCCTGGACCTGAAAGAGGAAGTGGCGCCGCTGCTGCTGCCCGACCAGGACGAGGCCAGCGCCGTGCGGTTTGACGCATTGCTGTACGGCATCGAGCTGACGTATCTTGTGGGCAAGAAGTACACCCGCGCCCGCAAAGACCTGGTGAAGAAGGTGACGGCGGTGGCCGGCGTGGCCAATATTCCCGAGATACGCGCCCAGTCCGCACTCATTGAAAAAATCCTGCACACCGACTATCTGGAGAATGCGGGCATCAATGAGTTTGAGCATATCCGGCAGTCCCTGCGCACGCTGATGAAATATCTGCCTCACGGCGGCGCCATCTACAACACCAACTTCACCGATGATATCCTCTCGGTGGAGTGGAGAGAATCGGAACTGGAGAACGACGAACTGAAGGATTACAAGGCAAAGGCCGCTTTTTACCTGCGCCAGCACCAGGACAACGCCGCCGTGGCAAAGCTGCGCTCCAACATTCCGCTGACCGGTCAGGACGTGGCTGAGTTGGAAACGATCCTTTGGAGCGAGGTGGGCACCCGGCAGGATTACGAGGAGGAATGCGGTCACAAGCCCCTGGGCGAATTTGTGCGGGAAATTGTGGGCATGGACATGAACGCCGCGAAGAATGCCTTCGCGGAATATCTGGCCGGCGTAAATCTGGACAGCCGGCAGATCTATTTCGTGAATCAGATCGTGGAGTACATCGTGCAGAACGGCGTGATGAAGGACCTCTCGGTGCTGCAGGAGCCGCCTTTCACCGACCAGGGCAGCGTGGTGGAGGTTTTCACCGACCTTTCCATCTGGGCAAAGGTAAAAAGCGCCATCGACCGCATCAATGCAAACGCGGCGGCATGAGGAAGCCCAGCGGCTTGCAATATTCGAAAATGCCAAAGTAAAAAGAGCCGGCGATCCCGATGGATCGCTGGCTTCTTTTCGATTTCCGCAATCCCCTCGATCGCCGCCTTGCGCCCGGTCATCCGGCCGGGGGACTGGCCGGCAGGCGGCTTTTTCTTTTTGGCCTGCTGTTTGCGGGGCGGGGTTTTCCTGGCAAACTTCTCCAGAGCGGCCGGCGCCTCCCAAAAAATCCCCGTGTGCAACCAGCGGTTGACGTCCGGTTGGTCGACGGAACGGGAAATATAGGGTACAATACAGAGGCAGAAAACGTAAACGGAGGTGACACATATGACTTTGGGCGAAGCGATCAGGAAAAGGCGGGAAGGGCTGAAACTGTCGCAGGGCTATGTGGCGGAACAGCTGGGCGTGAGCAGGCAGGCCGTGTCGAAATGGGAGACGGGCCAGGCCGAGCCCACGGCAAGCAACCTGGTGCGGCTGGCGGAGGTGTTCCAGATCAGCCTGTCCGAACTGGTGGAGCCCTGCGCCGGGCAGGAAGAGGGGGATCACGCGGCGCGGCGGGAAAAAAAGCCCAACCCCATCCTGCGGGCCAACCTGATCAAAATGGCCATCACCGCCCAGGCGGCGCTTTGGTTCAACTGCACGTCGGTGATCTACCAGTTTCAGCACTCCGACGCCCTGATGCACAGCCTGTACCGCGGGGCGCTGGCCGTCTCGCTGGTGTTGCTGCTGTTCAGTTCCGTGTGGATGGCGGCCAACCACCTCTATGAACCGGACAGGGGCCGGCGCCGGAAGAACACGCTGATCGAGTTGGGCTATTGCTGCGTCCAGCTGGCGGCGAGCCTGCTGACCATTCGGTTCGGTTTGGGCCTGGTGGGCGGAGCCCTCATCATCGCCGTGGGCTGTGTCTATATTTTGTACATCAATCCCCGGTTCATGGGCCGCAAGCTGACAAGATGAACGAGACAAGGAGCGGGCCTCCTCCGCCGCGGTGAAAGCCGCGCGCGGGCAGGCGGCCCGCTTCTTGCTTTTTAATTTTACAACTGTTATAATAATACAAATAAAATTTGAGGAGAGGATGGCCGTGGAGGACACCGCCGGCATCAAGCGGGCCAACAAAGCACGCATCCGGAAACTGCTGGTCAGCGGGCAGGGCTGCACCAAGCAGCAGATCGCCCGGCTGACCGGGCTCAGCGTGGCCAGCTGCAACACCTATCTGAACGAGATGGAGGCGGCGGGGGAGGTGCTGGGCGAAAAGCGCAGGCTGCACGACGTGGGGCGCAGCGCCGCGGTGTACCGGCTGAACGAGGAGTTCGAGAGCATCCTCTGCGTCGCCCTGGCCCTGCTGGGGGGGCGGCGGGTGGTGAGGACGGAGGTGCTCTCGCCCACCGGGGCGCTGCGGCACCGGGAGGAGCGCTTTCCCCCCCGGCTGGACGCCGCGGCGGTGGAAAAGGAGATCGGGGCGGCGCTGGCCCGTTTTCCCAACACGGGGCGGATCGTGGTGGGAACGCCCAGTGTGGCGGAGAACGGGGTGGTGCGCCACAGCGACCTGCCGGAACTGGAGGGCGCGCCGCTGCGGGCCATGCTGGAGGAGCGGTTCCGGCTGCCGGTCTTCCTGGCCAACGACATGCATTACAAGGCATACGGGTACTACCGCCAGGCGGGCGCCGCCGGCGAGATCGTCACGCTGATGAACTATCCGGCGGGGGTGCTGCCGGGCACCGCCACCGTGTACCGGGGCACGGTGCTCACCGGCAGGAACCTGTTTGCCGGCATGGTGGGCTTTCTGGACTACGGCATGACCCCCGCGCAGCAGATCGAGCGGCTGCGGCGGCCCACGGCGCGGCCGCTGGTGGAGCAGGCGGCCGTGGCGCTGATCTCCATCCTGAACCCCCACAGGCTGCTGTTCACCGGCGACCTGCTGGAGGAGAGCGACCTGGAGCCCATCCGGGCGGCTTGCCTGCGGTGCATCCCAAAGGAGTACATGCCGGACTTTGTGTTCCTTCCCGACACAGAGATGTATTATCGCATGGGGATGTACTGGACAGCGGTGGACAGAAAGGAGCCGACGGAATGACCGAAGGAGAGAAAATGCGCCGGGGCCTGCTTTACGACGCGAACAACGACCCGGAACTGCTGGCGGAGCGGGCCCGCTGCAAGGACCTGTGTTTCGCCTACAACCAGCTGCCGCCCTCCCGCACGGAGGAGCAGGAGGCGCTCATCCGCCGGCTGCTGGGCCGCACGGGGGAGCGGTTCTGCGTCACCGCGCCCTTCTGGTGCGATTACGGGCGGAACATCGAGATCGGCGAAAATTTTTACACCAACCACAACTGCGTCATCCTGGACGGCGCGAAGGTGACGTTCGGCGACAATGTGTTCATCGCGCCCAACTGCGTGTTTTCCACGGCGGGGCACCCCCTGGACGCCGGGCAGCGGAACCGGGGCCTGGAGTACGCCTATCCCATCACGGTGGGGGACAATGTGTGGTTCGGCGCGTCGGTGACGGTGCTGCCCGGCGTGCGCATCGGCAGCAATACGGTGATCGGCGCGGGCAGCGTGGTGAACCGGGACATCCCCGACGGGGTGGTGGCCGTGGGCAACCCCTGCCGGGTGCTGCGGCCCATCACCGGGGAAGACCGGAAAAAATACGGGAGGTATGAAGATGAAGTTTGACCCGCAGGCGCTGGAGTGGACCAGAGCGCCGAAAGAATTTGTGATCTCGCCGGAAAGGATCGAGATCGTCACCGAGCCCCGCACCGACCTGTGGCAGCGCACCTACTACCATTTCCGCAACGACAGCGCCCCGGTGCTGCAGATGCGCACGGCGGAGCCCTTCTTCTCCTTTGTGGTGAAGACGGACTTCGCCGCGAGCCACCACCGCTTCGACCAGTGCGGCGTGGTGCTGTATCTGGACAGCGAAAACTGGCTGAAGGGCTCCATCGAGTACGAGAACGAGCGGTTTCAGCACCTGGGCAGCGTGGTGACCAACCACGGCTATTCCGACTGGGCCACCACCGAGATCCACGCCGGCGTGAAGACCATGTGGTACCGGCTGAGCCGCCGGCAGGACGATTTCTGCATCGAGTGCTCCGACGACGGCGCCGTGTTCCGCCAGATGCGGGTGTGTCACCTGCTGGAAGGGGCGGGGGAGGTGAGGTTCGGGGTGTACGCCTGCAGCCCGGAGGACTCCTCCTTCCGGGCGGTGTTCACCCACATGGAGCTCACCGAGTGCCGCTGGCCCGCCCACGACGGCCAGGTCCCCGACCAGGACGGCTGAGCGCCCCGGCCGCCGCGGCAAAACGCAAAGCAGCCTGAAACGAAGAAAGAGACAGCCTGTCCCGGCGGGGCGGGCTGTCTCTTCTTATGTAAAAAAACAGAAAAAGTATTGAAACAGCCCGGGCACTGAATTATTATGAGGAATAAATGTAAAAAAATGTGTCTCAAAACGCTGCACATACACAAAAAGGAAGGGCCGGTCCAACCCGCAGTGGCCGGCCTTTGCCTATGGGGGGATCTGAATGAAGACAAAAATTCTGGCAATGCTGCTCAGCGCTGCCATCGCCGCGTCCGCGGTGCCCGCGCCCGCCTGGGCGGAAGGGGCCGGCACCATCGCTGTGGCAAAAGCCTCCGGGCAAACCACAGAAGAAACGCTGAACACCGAGGCGGACACGTCTCCCGAAGCGCAGGCGCCCGCGAACAGCGCGGCGCAGCAGGGCAGCGAGGATTCCGCGCTCGCGGCCAGCACAGCGCAGCAGGGCGGCGAGGGCAGTCTGCCGGGCAGCCTGCCCGGCACCGCCCCGCAGCCGGATAATGGCGCGGACGGCGAAGAGGAAGAGGCCCGGCCCGCGGATGAGGCGACGGATGCGGCCGCCGGGCTGCAAAAAACGACCCGGCAGGCGCCTGGCCTGCAGACGGTCGCTGAAAACACCGTGGCCACCGTTCAGTCCTCGGCGGGCGATGTCCAATATTACGACACTGTGAGTACGGCGTCGGATGCCTGGCGAACGCAAAGCGGAAGCACGCTGACCCTCCTGCCGGGCACAACGCAGACGCTGAAATTCATGGATTTGCCCGACGAGGGCACCCTGGACCTGGGCGGAAACAGTGTGGCTCTGGAAACCACCTTGGATATCAGCGGAAGCCTGACCGTCCGTAACGGGGAACTGAAGGTGACGAATTTCCTAAGGGTGGAGGCCAACGGTGTTCTCAGCCTTGAAAAACTGAAACTCTCGGGGCGGGACGAAAACTCCTCAGCAACGATCGAGAACAAAGGTACGATCATCGATCTGGGTGGCGTAGAACTGGGTGAGGGGATCGACCCCAGTTCCGCTGTCTCCTACATGGACGAAACCGGTGCGGTGAAGGTGCTGTTTGCGCCCTACACCCTCATCAACAGCAGTGAAAGCGCCCCCACGGGCTGGTCGAACGGCTGGTATGTGGCCGAGGGGTCGGTGACCATTTCCGACCGGGTCACCGTGAACGGCAGCGTGAACCTCATCCTGAAGGATGGCGCGAAACTCATCGCCGAACAGGGCATCACCGTGAGCGAGGGAAACAGCTTTGCCGTCTACGCTCAGAGCACCGGCGACAATATGGGCTGGTTGCAGGCGACGAACGCGAAATTGACAGATAGTGCCGCCCTCGGCGGCGAGATGGGCAGTGCCGGCAGCATCACCATCAACGGCGGCCATCTGGAGGCCACCGCCTCCGGTAACGGCGCGGCCATCGGCGGCGGTATTATCGGCGCCGGCGGCAGCATCACCATCAATGGTGGTATCGTAAACGCCTACCTCCAAGAGGGGACGGGTGCGGGCATCGGCGGTGGTAATATGGGTGAAGGCGGCAGCATCACCATCAACGGCGGCAATGTGAAGGCTGCCTCCGCCGGAACCAGCGCGGGCATCGGCGGCGGTATTACCGGCAGCGGCGGCACCATCACCATCACCGGCGGTGTCGTCACAGCCGTGGGAGGCCGCAATGCGCGCATCGGCGGCAGCGAAGACGCTGATGATGCGGGCAAATTCTCCACCTCCAAAATGAATGGTGACCCGGGCAACGCTGTGATCTTTGCCGGTTCCATCACGGACACTTCCGACAAAGACAACTGGAGCGGCCTGATCTTTCTGAACAACACCGGCAGCATCTATGGCGGAAACAGTTATACGCTGAATAATGACATAGACCTTTCGTGGAACCAGACCCTCACCATTGAAGATGGCGAGACCTTCACCGTTGCCGGGGGCGTGACGCTGAACAATGAAGGCCATATCATGATCCGGACGGGCGGCAGTTACATCGGCGGGCTGATCGAAGGGAATCAGGTGGAATTCGAGATCCAGTGGGACATCGACGGCGATGGCAGCACAAACGAGAGCACCTTTGTGGCCTATGGGCAGATCCCCAGCCATGCCGACGGTGTAAAAAATTCGACGGAGCCGGAAAAATACATCAATGTTTTTGACGGGTGGGAGCCAGCGCTGGTGGAAGCTACCCAGCCGGCCTGCTACAGCGCCCAGTTCACCCCGACCGAGGTGCTCTATAAAGTGACCATGCCCGCAGAGGCGGGCTGCAAGGTGCAGTATGCGGGCAGCAGCGCCGTGCCCTACGAAACAAAGATCACCTTCACGGTGGAACTGGCCGACGGCTACCGAAAAACCGGGGATTTCGCGGTGCTGGCCAACGGTGTGCCCCTGCAGGAAGAGGGGGACGGCAGCTATCGGCTGACCGTCACCGAAGACATTGAGATCACAGTGGAAGGCGTCGAGGCCATTCCCGCCACCCCGACGCCCACGGCCACCCCGACGCCCACGGCCACCCCGGCGCCCACGGCCACTCCGGCGCCCACGGCTGTGCCCGGCCCGGTGGAGATACCGGTGAAGGCCCCGTGGTGATCGTGACGCTGGAGGGCGAAGGGATCAACGAGGCCCAGGGCATGCAGGTGAGCCTGCCCCCCGAGAGCCTGGCCGAACTGGCCGGTGTGGAGGGCGCAAGCCTCACGGTGGAAAGCCCGGCGGCATCGGTCACGTTTGACAGCCAGGCGCTGAACGCCATCGCCCGGCAGGCAGATGCCGCCGTGGTGCTGGTGGTGGAGCCGGTGAGCAGGGAACAGCTGAACGAGGCGCAGGCGCAGGTGGTGGACCAGGAGCCGGTCTTTGAACTCACCCTGCAGTGCAACGGCGTGGTGATCGCCGACTTCGAAGCCGGCAATGCCACCGTGTCGCTGCCCTATGCGCTGGCCCAGGGCCGGCAGGCGGAGGACGTGGTGGTGTGGTATCTGGACGAAGAGGGCGGCACCACCCCCCTGCGAAACCAGCTACGACGCGCAAAAGCAGCTGGCCACCTTCACCACCCCCCACTTCTCCAAGTATATGGTGGGCTATGAGGGCGCGCAGCCGGCGGAACAGCCCGAGACCCAGCAGCAGCCCGCTGACGCTGCCCCCGACGCCGCCCCCGGCGCGGGGGTGGGCCTGCCGGTGATACTGCTGGCAGTGGTGGCGGTACTGCTGATCGCGGCCTTTGTGCTGCGCCGGATCTTCCTGCGGCGCGACGGGGAAAACTGACCCGCCAAAAGGAGACCGTCATCGACGGGCGCAAACGCCCCCAAAAAGAAAAAGCGGCAGGACAGCCCGAACAAGGGCTGTCCTGCCGCTTTTTTATCGTGAACGGAAAACCGGGCCGGCGCACCCCGGCGCAAGGGCGGGGCAGACCCGCGCGGTGCCGGCCGCCGCGGCAAGACACAAAGCAGCCGCCTCAGCGGAAGGTCACGCACCAGTAGGTCCAGCCGTACTCGTTGAACCAGCAGGCGATGCCGCACTGGGTGAAGGAGGGGTAGACCATGGCGTTGTAGTGGTCCGGGCTGTTGGCCCAGGCGGCCACGATGTCCTGGCCGGTGCGGGCGTTCTGGCCGATGATCTCGATGGTGGTAGAGCCGTCGTGGGTGAGGCCGGTGTCCACCAGCTGCCCGCACCGCTGGTCCGCGATGGCGGTGAGGTCGTCGGCCACCGTCAGGGGCGCCACCCCCGCCGCCGCCCGGTAGGAATTGATGCCGTCCAGCGTGGCGGTGAAGGCCGAGTCGGTGGAATCGATGCCCCACCAGGTGCCCGAGCCGTTGGCCGCGCTGAAGGGCACCGCGCCGTAGCCGGTGGGCAGGGTGAGGGTGAAGCCGTCCTCGCCGGAGACCTCGCCGCCGCTCTCCGCCGCGGCCTCATCCGCGGCCGGGTCGGTGACCGTGACGGTGCAAGCGGCCTCCAGCCCCTGCAGCCGCGCCGTGATGGTGGCCTCGCCCGCCGCCACGGCGGTCACCGTGCCCGCTTGATCCACCGTGGCCACCCCCTCGTCGGAGGAGGTGTAGGCCACCGCCTGATCGGTGGCGTCCGCCGGCTCCACCGTGGCCGCCACCGATTGAGGCTCCCCGTCCAGGGGCAGTTCCAGGGCCTCGGGCATGGTGAGGGAGGCGGGGCTCACCACCACCGTCACCGTGCCGCTGGCGGAGAGCTCGCCGTCCTCGCTGGCGAGGGTCACCACCGCCGTGCCCGCGCCCACGGCGGTGAGGATGCCCTCCTGGTCCACCGTCACCACGGCGGGGTCGCTGGAGGTGTAGCGCAGGCCCTGCTCTTCGGCCAGCCGCGCCGCCTTGTCCGCCGCCGGCGCCTCGCCGCTGAAGGTGTATTCAGCAACGGCCTCGCCGGCCGCGCCCCGTTCCATCGTCTCCGGCACCGTCAGGCTCACGCCGGTGATGCGCGCTCCGCAGGCGGAGAGCAGCAGCGCCGCCGCCAGGGCCAGCGCTGCCAGCGGGAAGATGCGTTTCATAAAGCAACACTTCTTTGCTGTTTCATACACAGTATATCACAGTCGTAAACCGGGGGCCATCCCCCCGGACGGTCAGCGGAACACCACCCGCCGCACCCGGCGGGGCAGGTCCGTCAGCACCGTGCGGGGAGAAAAGACCACCTTCTCCAGCCACACCCCCTCGCAGGAGAACACCAGCAGCAGGTGCAGCCGGTCGGCCACCGGCAGGCCGGCGGCCCGGGCGGGCAGGCTCACCTCCATATGGAAGGATTTTCCCCGCACCAGCTCCCGCCGGAAGGCCAGACACAGGGTGGTGAAGGGGCGGTAGAGCACCCGGCAGTGCCCCAGCCACCGCCAGGCGGCGTAGATCACCGTCTCGGGGGGGATATCCGGCCCGCCGGGGGCCACCTCGGTCTTTTCGGTGGTGTACACCGCACAGGGGATGTGGTCGTATTCGATCATGCGGAACATAGGCGACTCCTTTCGTGGAACAAAACGTGAAAATGGCACAGTAATCCCGTAAGATTACTGTGCCATTGGAGTCTCATGCCTCGTTTTGGCCCACGATGGGCGCTGATATAATTATACCACACCAGGGCAGAGCGGGTCAACACAAATCGCGAAAAAGGCCGCTCACCGCCCCGGCGCCAGGAAGCAGCCCGGCTCGTGGGCGTTGATGACCCCCGCCGCCTGCAGGTAGGCGTAGACCACCGTGCTGCCCACAAAGGCCATGCCCCGGCGTTTCAGGTCCCGGGAGATCTCGTCCGACAGGGGAGAGGTGGCGGGGCCGCACTCCACCAGGGCCTCGCCGCCGGTCCAGTGCCAAAGCCAGGCGTCGAAACTGCCCCACTCCTTCTGAATCTCCAGAAAGGCCGCCGCGTTCCTCACCGCCGCAGCGATCTTGCGCCGGTTGCGGATGATGGCGGCGTTTTCGGCCAGCCGCGCCTGCTTTGCCTCGTCGAAGGCCGCCACCCGCGCCGGGTCGAAGCCCTCGAAGGCCTCCCGGAAGGCCGGCCGCTTGTTCAGCACGCACTCCCAGGACAGGCCCGCCTGGAAGGTCTCCAACACCAGCAGTTCAAACAGCGCCCGGTCGTCGTGGAGCGGGCGGCCCCACTCGCTGTCGTGGTAGGCGATGTAGGCGGGGTTCTTCGGGTTCGCCCAGCGGCAGCGCCCCTTTCCGTCGGACCATTCCATCGGCGGTTCCTCCTTTTCATGGGCGGGGCGGCGGGGTCCACGCCCCCGGCGCAAGCAAAAAAACAGGCTCGCCGCCCACGGTGATGTGTATAAAATATATAATGTTATCCAAAGAGTATAAAACAAGCGGGAGCAAAGGGGCCTCCGTCCCCGGAGGAAAACCGGGAACCGGCCGTTCCGTCGGAGGCGGCAAAAGCAGGGGACAAGCCGCCTTTTTGGCCCGGGCGCGCAACGATCCCGGGCGTACAAAAAATCAGGGGCGGAAGGGGATGCCCTCCAGCCGCAGCAAAAACACCTTGTTCTCCAGCCCGCCGCCGTAGCCGGTGAGGCGGCCGTCCGCCCCCAGCACCCGGTGGCAGGGGATGAAGATGGAGACGGGGTTGCGGCCCACCGCGCCGCCCACCGCCCGGGCGCTCATCTTCGAAACGCCCCGCGCCGCGGCGAGGCGTTCGGCCAGCTGGCCGTAGCTGACGGCCTGCCCCCAGGGGATGCCGGTCAGCATCCGCCACACCTCGCCCTGAAAGGGGGTGCCCCCCGCCGCCAGCGGCGGGGTGGGGCCGGGGTCGCGGCCGGAGAAGTAGACCTGCAGCCAGCGGGCGGCGTCGGCCAGCACCGGGTCGTCGGCCCGGCGGGGCGGGTCGGCGGGCAGCCGGGGAGGAAAACGCCCCTCCACGAACCAGCAGCCGGTGAGGGCGCCGTCCGCGGCGGTGAGCCAGAGGGGCCCCACCGGGCTTTTGAGCAGCAGGCCGCTCACCGGGCCGCCTGCGGGCTGTTATGTACCGCGCCCTCCAGAACGATGCGGGCCAGGTCGGCGGGCGTGTCGGCCAGGGCGTTCGCCCCCGCCGCCTTCAGTTCCTGCCGGGTGCGGAACCCCCACAGCACCCCCGCGCCGGGCAGGCCGGCGTTGTGGGCGGTGTGGATGTCCACGTCGCTGTCCCCCACAAAGAGGGTGCGGGCCGGGTCGGCGCCCATCCGGGCCAGCAGCCGCCGCAGCGCCGTGGGGTCCGGCTTGGTGGGCACTCCGGGCACCGCCCCCTGCACGAACCGGAACCGCCCCGGGAAATAGTGCTCCATCACCGCCTTGGCCAGGCTGTCCTCCTTGTTGGTGAGCACCCCATAGCGCACCCCCGCCGCCTCCAGCTTGTCCAGCATCGCTTCGATGCCGGGGTAGGGGGCGGTGGTGTCCTCCTTGTGGGCGTCGTACCGGGCGCTGAACTGGGCCAGCACCTCCTTCTGGGCCGCCTCGTCCCGGGCCGTTTCCGGCGCGAACCGCCAGCACAGCTTGGGGATGCCGTTGCCCACAAAATACCGGTACTCGTCCACCGTGTGCTCCGGCCAGCCGTTGGCCCGGCAGACAAAGTTCGCCGCGTCCGCCAGGTCCCGCAGAGTGTTCAGCAGGGTGCCGTCCAGATCAAACACCACATGATCAAATCTCATCGTTTTCTTTCCTTCTTTCCTCTATATCCTCGCTTCAGGGCGCCAGCTTCAGCCGCACCGCCCGGGCCAGTTTCACCGCCCGCACCCGCACCTTGGCCCGGCAGGGCAGATGGGCGATCACGTCGCACCGGCCCACCGACTCCGAAAAGGGGGTCTGGCGAAAGGTGAGGGAGCAGTCCGCCGTGAGCAGGTACACCGTGTGCCGGGTGAGGCCCCGGGTGTACTGGGCGGCCAGCGTGCCGTCGGGGGTCTGCCACATCCCCTCGGTGATCCAGGCCTCCAGCCCCGCCAGCAGCAGCCCAAGGCTCAGCAGCAGCGGCAGCGCCAGCAGGGGCGTCAGCCGGGGCAGCTGCCACAGGCTCACCCCCATCACCGCGCCCGACAGGGCAAAGGCCGCGCCGCCCTTCCACAAAAACAGCGGCAGGCTGCGCCCCGCCAGCAGCTCCGGCGCGTAGACGGGCGGGGTGAAGGCGGGCAGCAGCGCCTGCACCAGCGCCTCCGCCCCCGGTTTGTACACCAGCACCGGAATGTCGCCGCCCCGGTAGCTGCCCGCGCTCAGGTACACCCCCCGGCGGTTCAAAAGCCGCCCCGCGGGGGTCAGACGCACGTCGCAGGCGGTGACGGCCGCCGCGGCGATGCGCCGCTCGGTGTGGTTCACATGGCCGCCCTTTGCCAGGATGACCCCGCCGCTGCGGCACACTCGGAACCCCGCCGTGGACAGCAGCGACCAGAACAGCGCCACCCCCCACAGCGCAAAGGCCAGCGTTACCAGCCAGGCCACGCCCGCCGGCAGCACCAGCTCCAGCAGCCGCTCCACCTGGGCCAGCTGCCCCAGTGCCAGGTCGTTCAGCTTCTGCTCCAGCCCCTCGCCCAGAATGCGCCGGGTCTGCCGCAGGCTCACCAGCACCAGCGCCGCCGTGGCCGCGATGTTCGCGCTGAGCATGGTCAGCCGCACCCGCTCCGCCCGGGTGGGGGCAAAGAGCACCGCCTGGGAATCCACCGGCAGCAGGCTCTCCGCCAGCGCCGCCGCCGTGCGCCGGGGCAGGTAGAAGGTGGCCCGGTTCGGCCCCCGCCCCCTGGCCATGTACACCGTCACCCGGCTGGCCCCCGCCAGCCGCAGCCACAGCGGCCGCGCCTGCTCCAGCACCGCCACGTCCCGCCGGGCAAAGGCCAGCTGTCGGCGCAAAAGCACCCCGGTGTCCAGCACCAGGGCCTTGTCGGTGAGGGCAAACCCCACCCGCCGCCACAGCACCGTGCCCAGCACCGCCATGCCCACCAGGATGGCCGCGTCCTGCCGCAACGCCCGGTACAGGCTGTTCAGGTCAAAGTCCAGCAGCGCCTGCACCATGGGCACCAGGCACAAAATCAGGCCGTAACGTATAATTTTTAAAATATATACAATATGGAAATGCCCCTTGAGGCGGATGTGATCCATGTCAGCCTCCTTGCAGGCAGGCGGTCAGCCGGTGGGCGTCGGCGTCGGCGATGCCGGGCAGCATCACCACCGCGCCGCTGGTGGAGAGGATGAGCACGCAGCAGCCGCAGCGGCGCAGCAGGGGGGTGGAAAAGCAGCCGGCGGCGCTGACGAAGCGGGTGGGGATGCGCCGGCTGGATTTGAACCAGATGCCGCCGCTGACCCGCAGTTCGCCCAGGGTGATGCTGCCCTCCAGCCGCGCCAGGCGGGCGGGCAGCCAGAGGAGGAACACCGCCAGCCAGGCGGCGGAAAAGACGGCGCCGGGGAACAGCCCCTGCCAGAAGGCGAAGGGGGCCGCCAGCGCGCCCAGGGCCACAAACCACAGGCACACCACCCCGATGCCTTTTTTGTCCAGCCGAAAGCGCACCATGGGCCCTGCCTCCTTTCGCGTTTTTCAAAAGGGATATTCCCCGCTGCCCCCTGATTATACTTGATTATGCCCCGAAAGGAAAGAGGCCGGGGGGCACAGGGCGGTTTTTGGCCGGCGGGGCGGAAAAACGGGTTCTGTTTTGAGGCGGATTGTGGTATAATGCAAAAACGGACGGGCAAAAGGCCCCGGCCGTCCCGCGAAGGGAAAAGGAGAGAAGCGATGGAATACCTCAAGGTCATTTTGTACGGCGTCATCGAAGGCATCACCGAGTGGCTGCCCATCAGCAGCACCGGCCACCTGATCCTGGCGGAGAAGCTGCTGGCGCTGCCCTATCCGGAGGAGTTTCTGAGCATGTTCCGGGTGGTCATCCAGCTGGGGGCCATCCTGGCGGTGGTGGTGCTGTATTTTCCCCGGCTGTGGCCCTTCACCACCGATCCGCGCCATAAATACCAGCGCCCGGCGGTGTGGCAGCTGTGGTTCAAAATTTTTGCGGCCACCCTGCCGGCCCTGGTGCTGGGCCTTCTTCTGGACGACTGGCTGGACGCCCACCTTTATAATTATATCACGGTGGCGGCCATGCTCATTCTCTACGGCGTGTTTTTTATCCTCATCGAGAACCGCCGGCGGCGGCCCACGGTGCGCCGGCTGGACCAGCTGACCTACAAACACGCCCTCATCATCGGCTGCTGGCAGGTGCTGGCCATGATCCCCGGCACCTCCCGCAGCGGGGCCACCATCGTGGGCGGCCTGCTGCTGGGCCTTGCCCGGCCGGTGGCGGCGGAGTTCACCTTCTTTCTGGCCATCCCGGTGATGGCCGGGGCCAGCGGGCTGAAGCTGGTGAAGTACCTGGCGGAGGGCGGCCGCTTTTCCGGCGGGGAAGTGACGGCCCTGGCCCTGGGCTGCGCGGTGGCCTTTGTGGTGAGCGTGGCGGCCATTCGTTTTCTGGTGACCTTTGTGCAAAAGCACAATTTCAAGGTGTTCGGCTGGTACCGCATCGCCCTGGGGGCGGTGGTGCTGGCGGCGGCCTTGTTGGGGTTTTGAGAAGCAGATGTGAAGGAGTGTAAAAGATGGAAAAAGCAAAAGTGTATTACAGTGATCTGCGGGCCCGCCCCGGCCTCAACCTGCTTCAGAAGCTGCAGCGGCTGGTGCGCGCGGCGGGGATGGACACCATCGACATGAAGGACAAGTTCGTGGCCATCAAAATTCATTTCGGCGAGCCGGGCAACCTGTCCTACCTGCGGCCCAACTATGCCAAGGCCCTGGCGGACGTGATCAAGGCCCAGGGGGGCCGGCCCTTTTTGACCGACTGCAACACCCTGTATGTGGGGCGGCGCAAGCACGCGCTGGAGCACATCGAGGCTGCCTATGAGAACGGGTTCACCCCCCTTTCCACCGGCTGCCAGGTGATCATCGCCGACGGCCTCAAGGGCACCGACGAGGTGGAGGTGCCGGTGGCGGGCGGCGAGTATGTGAAGGAGGCCAAGATCGGCCGTGCCATCATGGACGCGGACATCGTCATCAGCCTGAGCCACTTCAAGGGCCACGAGTCCACCGGGTTTGGCGGCGCGTTGAAGAACCTGGGCATGGGCAGCGGCAGCCGCGCGGGCAAGATGGAGCAGCACTCCTCCGGCAAGCCCCAGGTGGATAAGGCGCTGTGCCGGGGCTGCCACTCCTGCGCGAAGGACTGCGCCCAGGGAGCCATCTCCTTTGACGAGAACAACCACGCCTCCATCGAACACGACAAGTGCGTGGGCTGCGGGCGGTGCCTGGGCCGGTGCAACTTCGACGCCATCTCCTGCCCGGCGGACGCGGCCAGCAAGCTGCTGAACTGCCGCATCGCCGAGTACGCCAAGGCGGTGGTGGACGGGCGGCCCAACTTCCACATCAACCTGGTGATGGACGTCTCCCCCAACTGCGACTGCCACGCGGAGAACGACACCCCCATCATCCCCGACGTGGGCATGTTCGCCTCCTTCGACCCGGTGGCCCTGGACCAGGCCTGCGCCGACGCCTGC
>DSLFC04102__coassemble_1163_pt1 | contig 17506 bp, 14 predicted proteins | sample DSLFC04102__metabat2_high_PE_037 | metagenome-assembled genome bin DSLFC04102
TCAGATAATCTTCTTCCAAGGAAAATTCTTTGGAACAGCTAACTTCTTCAATGGCTTCCAGCAAAAGGGCAATCTTTTTTTTCGGGCAAAAATGAACAGGCCGCAGAAACTGCGGAAAAATCGAAACTCCTGTTGAGGATGCCTTCAACGATGGCATTCCTCTTTTCCAAGCGCTTAATGGATTTGTCGTCGATGATTTGTTGGATTGTCATAGCTGTTTTCTCCTGTAAATCAAAATGCACAGACCCGGGCTCACCTTCGTTGAATGCCTTTTTTGGTGAGGCGATCACCATCTTCATCGCTGATTGGGTAAAACGCAGCTGCGCCGAGAAATTCTATTCTATCAATACCAGGAATGGCAGGGAGGTAGAACAGTCGTCAAATACCATGGCGCTGTGTATGTTTGAGTCGCAACACATGTTCAGTCCTTCCTGATTGCTGAAAAAGCTTGCAACGACCATCCCCGGAAAACCAAGATCAGAAACCAAGAGCATAGAGAATAAAATATCTTTTCTATATCCCAAAGCAATGAAAGGCCGCGGGTTTTGCCGTGGCCTTGTGCGTTAGTAAAAAGCTGATTCTCCAAGTCTCTTTCACGAACGCATGGCAAACCAGGGGGACTTTCCTGGAAAGTTTTGTGACGTCCGCGTTGACGCCTGCTTCAGCTTTTTCCCTGCAAAAAGCAGGTCCCGCACCGGCCCCACAGCCGGGTGCCCAGGTTTTCCTTCCGGATGTCTGGGACCCGCCGAAACACGGGCGCGCCCCGAATGCAGGCGCCCAAAAAATAGAGGGCGCCGCATCTGCGGCAGCGCACATAGTGGCAAACGGTATAATGCTGCTCGGCATCCAGCACCGCATCGGTATCCTCCAGCGGGCAGTCACCGGCGAACAGTTCCATGCGGCCTTGCCGCTCCAGTTCCATGAGTTTGCGAAGAATTTGGTCATATTGGCGGTAGGAACCGTTGAGAGACTCTTTCGCCTGCGCCGCCAGCGGGCCGCAGAAGGGGCAGACGGTATTCTCCTTTTCCATCAGTATCCCTCTTTTCTTTATAATCTCCTGGTCCATATTCATGGGATCATGACCCGCGTAAAATGTCAGCCTGACATTTTACGGCGTTGAAACGGCTTACAGCGCTCGCTGCATGACAACAGCCGTGTATCCCTCTTTCGGGACCTCTCTTCCTGTTTTATGAAATTTATTTTTCCGCCAAAAGTGTTCGCTCTGAGGGTTACCCTTGGCAATGGCCAACTGGATAAATTCGACCCCCAGATCCTTCAAACACATTGCGCATTCCCGGATGATTTCAGATCCGATCCCCCTGTGCTGATGGCCTTGATTCATCATAAACAGCCCTATCCATGCGGTGTTTTTAGCCGGATAAGAAAAGATCAGATCCATAATGGCGATCAGCTCGTTTTCGCAAAAATAGCCCACATAAAACTTGTCGCAGGCGCTTTTGCCGGGCGGCAGCGCACGCATGTCTTCCATGATGCCCTCCCTGGTTGCATGCGGAGGGCAGTATTCATAAAACAGAGGATTTCCGATGGAAAGTTCGTAAACGGAATCCGCATCCTGTGCCGTCAGCCTCCTGACCTGATACGTTGAAGACAGACCTCTGACATCCATTTACAATACCTTTCATGTGATTTGTTATTACAGCGTAAACCAATGACCACCACGGCCGGTGACACGGCCGCACATCGCCCGGGAAGATAATCAGCGATTGCCGGAGGCGTATTCCCCCATGTTGATATCCAGGACCGCCCGGGGCGGCTGGATCAAAGCGTCCTCATACCGGCAGACCCATTGGATCTCCTGACTCATCTGCCCATCCGCCACGCCGTCGATGGTCTCCCCGTCCTGAATGGGATTGTCGTACTCCAGAATATACGACGCCACGTTGTAGGCGTGGTTGACGACCCAGTTGGGATTCATGCCGCGGAAGTGGTACTGGAGGTCGGGCAAACACAGCGTGCTCATGCCCACCGTGTCGATGATCTTATCCTCGGTCCCCTGAATGTTGAAAAAGCGCACATTGACGCCAAACCGGATGAAGCGGTCCGGCCCCTCGATCTGGTGTGAGCGCACATCTTCTGCCAGCAGCAGCTTGCCGCAGTTCTGGAAGAAGAACGCCTCACAGCCGGGGTACAGCTCAGCCAGCGCCTCCACAAAGTCGGCGTCCAGGTTGGCCCGTTCCAATGCCGGAAAGGCGCCGGCCAGCATGTCGGTGGCCACCACCTGATACTTGCACTCCCGGAGGATGCGTTCCCGGTCCTTTTGGCAGTCCCACATCTGGCTCACCAGAAAAGCGTCAAAGCCTTTTCCCTTGAATTCGTTGCAGCCCATCACCATCAGCTGTACCGGGGCCTTGCCCTCCTTAAACTCCGCGATATGTTCCAGGGCGGTAAAGCCCGCCATCTTTGTGTCGCAGTGAAAACATTCCACCGCGCCGATATGCCGCTGCATCACGGCGGTCATGCTTTCCTTGTCCGGCATGGGCACCGGCTCTTTGAACAACATCTGAATGAGAAAGGGGCCGCCGGGCCGGGGGCCTTGTTTGTCGTCCGGGTTTTGCTGAAAAATCCTATCGCTCATCGTTTGTTCTCTCCTTGTCCTTTTCAGTCTGCTGCCTCTGTATAGCGCCTGTGCCACTCGTTCCAGAAGGCAATGTAGCCGTTTCGCGCAAACTCGTCCTTCGGGATATGCTTGGGTCGGCAGGAACGATAGAAGGCCTCCACCTTGTCGGCGAAGCGGATCACCTCGACCTTGTAGTCAGCGAACGGCACCCATGTTTCCTCGCCGGAGGGGAGAGTCAACCTCACCCCATCGCCCTCGTGGACCACAGACCAGTCCAGACCGTTGTCGCAGCCCAAAATCGTGACCTCGGACAGATTCTTGTTGGCGATCAGAAAGTGACCGCAGCACGGAACCATCTGAATATCTTCTTTCGACATGATCTTATCCTCGGTCAGGGTTTTCAGAAGATACAGCGCGGTGGCACTGACGGTCCCGTCGTACTCCATCACGGTTTTGCCGATCTGCACGGTAACATGGCCATGGAGGCAGAGGTCCTCGGGATCGTCCTGCGGGCCGCAGATCCAGGTGAACCCGTCGGCGCGAATGGAGAAATTCTTCAAATCGACCACCTTCTTTTCCTTTGGGCCGGGAACATTCCGGGCAGGGTCCTGTCAGAAATCCAGCAGGATGGGCACCTGCTGTTCCTCGGCGAACCACATCGCCTGCCAGAACAGGGAGAAGGCGAATTTGGCAAGCGATTGGGTGTCATATTCGGTGTGCTCCTGTATGCTGGCCGTGTCAATTTTTCCGTCCGGCCCGTACACGCCGTCTGTGGGGTAACCCTCGGTCTCGCCCCAGCGCAGGATGGTATCTTCATCGGCCTGCCACGCCAGCCGGTTCAGTTTCTCCAGCTCCTTCCGAAGCCCGCCCGCCGTGCCGATGACGGCGGTGCCGTCGGTGGGCAGAGGCGCCTGGAACAAAAAGGCGTCCGGCAGCGGCAGCCACCAGGTGGCCCCGCGGAAGAGCGACCACACCTGCTCCTTGTCCGCCGCCAGGCGGGCGATCAGGGGATGCTCGGCAAAGTCCCAGCCCTTTTTCACGGTGGGAAGCACCGGCTCGCCGTATGTATGGCAGGCGGCCACCAGCAGCATGGCGCCAAAAGCGTCCCAGTCCGGCTTGTCGGTGTAGTAGGGCTTTTCGTTGTCCTCCGTCCAGGGTGTATAGGGCTGATCCTTGTTCTGGCGGATGGCATCCAGCAGGGAATCCCGCCAGCGTTCCACAGCACCCTGGATGTTGCGGATCTCCTCGGTGGTGAGTTCCTCTTCCGCCACAGGGCTTCCATCCGGGGCGAGCTTTTGGAAGGAGTAGCCGTTTGCCTCCGCCCACTGCTGCACGGCGGTCTTCCAGTTGTGGGAATAATACCGGGTCAATGTTCCTGCGTAAAGATCAAGTCCCATGGTGATGCCTCCTTTGGCGGTTTTTGTTCGCTCGGATAAAAGCCTTGATTTTTTCTGTGACCAGGTGCGGAAAAAGTCAAAAATAGGATTTCTGCCGTTTCATATCGGTGACCAGATCGGCGTTTCCGTCCTCTTTCATACGCCGGAGCAGCACGGGAATGTTGTTTTTGTCCTCCATGACCGCCTGGAGCTCCGCTTCGGTGATGCCCACAAGCTGAATGAACTCCGTTTTGCCGTATACGGACATCTGCGGTTCCGCCTCCGTGTCGTTTACCAGCAAAAGCGCGGTGATGAGGGAATCCGACCCGATGTGCAGGGAGCTCCCGTTCCCCCGGATAAACTGGTTCGGCTGGAAAAAGCGCTGGGTTTTATAGGTGTACCGCGCCAGGTTGGACAGCATATCAATGGCCCACATGCAGTTCGACGTGTCTTTTTCCTTTAACTTGATGGTCATCTCATAGCCCCAGCCGTTCCACTCGCCGCCGAACGCCTCCGCGTCTCCATAGAGCACGGTCATCCCGTAGGTGACCAGATGCTTGTAGCCCTTGGGAGAACTGTATACCGAAAAACCATCCAGATACTCATCGCCGCCGAGGGCTGCCCTGGACGTCAGAAGCGTCCCGAAGTGTTCCGGCGTTTGCCCCGGATACAGCGCTTCGAAAGCGTCATCAATGGCCTGCCAGCCGGGTGCATAGGTTTCATCCTCTTTGATGCGCATTAGGAATTCTTCCTTTGTCATCGTATCAGCCTCCTTTTCGAATGGGAAAAAGCGCCCTGCGATGCACTGTCATGCAGGCAGGCCGACGCAAGGCGCGAAAAGGCCGCGCCGAAAGAACCACATCCTCTTGCCGATGGGGTCTCTTCTGCAGCGGGCATCTTTTTTCATATTGCAAAGCAGCGGATGGGGAAACTCCGGTTTTTGTGCGCATGGTTCTGCTCCGACAGGTTCATGTTCTTTTGCGGACCGGGGGCTGGATTCGAAGTAAATTATACCATAGATATACCATAGATAAGAGCGTGTTTGGCGTGTTTTTGTGTGAAAGACCGGGATATTCATATTTGTTTTACGAATGGGACGGGGAGCCGGACTCGAACGGGCTCAGACCGCTCCGCGGCGCGGGGTGGCAGGACATACGCCATATTTCTGCAGGGTTGCCAATGCGCCGTTCCTTGTGGGATACTTCTGCCCATAAAAAGATAAACGATCCCTGTCGGATTTGGCGCGGCCGTTCCGTTTTAGCCGATGAGGCCGCCTCCTGTGCCGGGCCGTTTTGTGCGGCCTGCGTTTTTGCGGCGTATTTTGCGCCCGGGCAGAAAATTTTTGCCGCAGGATGAAATATTGCCGTGCGCACGTTCGCTTTTCTTTTGAAGGGAATAGCTTTTTTCCTGCGGGAACGGGCATCTGCCCGGCGGCAGGCCCCGCCGTCCGGCGGGGCCTGCCAAAAACACCTGCCGGCGAGTCGCCCCGCCGCCGGTCCCATCCCTTTTTCTATCATGACATCGCTGTGCGAGAAAGGAACTCCCATGTCTCACATTTCCCCCTTTAAACGCATCCTCAGCCTGCTGCTGGTCTGGGGCATGCTGTGCGGCCTGATGGCCTTCCCATCCGTGCAGGCGGCCGGCGGAACGCCGGATGCCGACGGATCGCTCTACAGCCAGCTTTCCGACGCCAACAAAGAGGCGTATGACGCCATTTCCCGGCAGGTGGAGGAGCTGGCGAAAAACAGCACCGACCCCTCCGCCGTCTCCTTCACCCCCACCCAGGGGTCGCCCGACGGCGCCGCCATCTTCGCCTTTTTCCGGGATCACCCGGAGTATTTCTGGGTGGACTCCTCCAAGCTGGCATGGACCGCGTCCGACGACAACGTGTACAGTCTGTGCACTGCGGTGACGGGCGAATCCTTCTTCTTCGAGGGCTTTGACGCGGCCACCCTGCCCGGGGTGCGCCAAAGCTTTGATGCGAAGGTACAGGAGATCATCGCGGGGATGCCTTCCGGCGGGGACGTGGTGGCCCAGCTGCGCTACCTGAACAACTGGATGGCCCAGCACAACGTGTACAATCCCCTGGGCATAGGCGCCAGCAACTACTCCCGGTGCGCCGCCAGCGGCATTTTGAGCAACAACGACCCGAACACCGCCCCGGTGTGCTACGGCTACGCCACCGCCTTCAAGGTGCTGCTGGACGCGGCGGGCATCCCCAACGCCTACATTGAGGGCTGGGCCTACAACCAGAACAACTGGCCCAACGGCGAGCAGCACGCCTGGAACTATGTGCAGCTGGACAATAATGCGTGGTACGCCATCGACCCCACCTGGGACGACCCGAAGCTTACCGCGGGCCAGGCCCGTTTCCACTATTTCCTGGTGGGCAGCGAGACGGAGACCGAGACCTCCCTGAGCGGGAGGGAGCAGTTCGGGCAGAACCACGACGCCAGCGCCGCGAAGTCGCCGGCATCGCAGTATTCGCTGACCTATCCCACCCTGTCCCGGACGGCCTCGGATCGGGTGGTCACCACCGGGTTTGAGCTGATCCAGGGCGGGACTTCCATGAAATATGACACCCTGGAGGAGGCGCTCGGCAACGCCGGATCCGGCAGCACCGTCAAGCTGTGGCAGACGGCCACCATCACCGGTGCGCTCACCATCCCGGACGGCGTCACGCTGGATCTGAACGGGCAGAAAGCGTCCGGCGCCTCCAGTTTGAACGCTGTGGCGGTCTCGGGCGATGTTTCGCCCCTGTTCACCATCGAAGCGGGCTCCCAGGCCTCCATCGTCAACTCCGGTTCCTTCACCTCGATCACCACCACAGACTCAGGGGAGTGCATCCAGAACGACGGCGCGCTGAACCTGGGCACCAACCTGAAAATCGCCAGAGGGAAGTATATGATGGGCGGCGATCCCCTCTCCAGCCCCATCGGAGGAAACGCGCCGGAGTACACCTCCAACGCCTATGCCTCGCTGAGCGCCGCTTCACCTCATTTGCTGTTCGTCTATCAGGTGATGCAGCCCACCGTCTCCGGTTCGGGTTCCTACCAGGCCAGCGCGGGGGACACGGTGCAGAACCTGATCGACCAGTGCGCGGGCAGCATCCCCGCGCCCACCATTGAGTACTACATGCCCACCGGAACAAACGGCAAGGTGCCGTCGGAAACTGTCGGGACGCTCAGCTGGAGCGTGGGCCGCTCGCCCAACGACGGCAACCGCATCCAGCCCACTGACCCGCTGGAGAACGGGGAGTATCTCTTTGTGGCCACGGCCTTCGGCTATCCGGTCACCTACGCCGTCCAGGTGAGCGGGGTGCCCGACTCGGCACAGCAGTACACCGTCACCGTCCAGGGCGGCAGCGGCGCCAGCGGCGGCGGTACCTACGCCGAAAACGACCCGGTCACGGTGACCGCCGGCACCAAAGAGGGCTATATCTTCCAAAGCTGGACGGCGCAGGGGCTCACCCTTGCCGACGCCACGAAACCCGAGATCAGCTTTGCCATGCCGGCGAACGACGTCACCCTCACCGCCAACTTTGAGCGGGACTATACCATCCGCGTCACCGGCGCCGCGCTGGCGCCCAAGACCTACGACGGCAGCGCCGCCGCCACCGTGACCAGTGTGGACTTCGGCGGCCTGCTGGAGGGCGAGCAGCTGAACCTGGGCATCGACTACACCGCCACCGCCGTTTTTGACAGCGCCAATGCGGGCACGGGCAAGACCGCCACCGTCACGGTGACGCTGACGGGCGGCAGCTACGTCTTTGCCGGCGGCGCAAAGACCGCCAGCTACACGCTGAGCGGCCAGAGCATCGGCAAAGCGGCCTATACCGGCGTGATCGCTCTTTCCGGCCAGGTGCGGGCCAACGCCTCCGGGCAGGTGGAACTGCCCCAGCCGCCGACCGGGGCCTCGTTCGGTGTGCCGGCCAGCGCCGCGGGCAGCGAAGCTGTCACGGGGCTGAGGATCGCCGGCAACACCCTGTTTTATGAGGGCGGCAGCGGCATCGTGAAGGATCGGACCTACACCGTCACCGTGCCGGTGAGCGGAGGCGTCAACTACAACGACTACAATCTCACCGTGACCCTTACTGGCTCGGATAAGCAGGCGCTTGCCATCGCCGGCGTCACCGCGCAGAACGGCAGCTACAACGGCGCGGCCCAGGCGGGCTACACCGGAAAGCCCGCCGCCGCGGGTTATGACGGCGCATTCACCGTCACCTACAGCACCCCCGACGGTCGGGCGCCCGTCAACGCCGGGACCTACACCGTGATCTTTGCCATCCCGGACAACGATCCCCGGTATGTGGGCCGCATCGCGCTGGAGTTCACCATCGCCAAGGCACCCCTGACCGTGGCGGCGCCCCGTCTGTCCGCTTATGCGGGGGACAGCGCCCCCGCCCTGGCCCTGGCCTACACCGGCCTGGTGGCCGGTGAGAGCGTGACGCCCTCGGCGGCTCCCGTCTTTACCGTCGCCAAAGCGGACGGCACCGGCATCGCCCTGGCGGACGCCATGAAGACCGCCGGCACCTACACGATCACCTGGAGCAACGCGGACAGCACCACCTTTGCCGGCGCGGGCAACTACCAGCTGACCAAGAATGCCGCCGGCACCCTGACCGTCTCCGCGCGGCCCGGCTCCGGCGGAAGATGACCCCCGCGGCAACGCCCGCGCCCACCCCTGTGCCCCCCGCGCCCACGGCCACCCCCAGGCCCGCGGCCACGGCCCGGCCGGCCGCCACCCCCAAGCCCACCGCCACGCCGGCTCCCGCTCCCGCAGGCCCCACCCAGGTGGAGGCGTCCCTGAAGGATGGCACCGCCGTGGTGGCCCTGAGCCAGGAGCAGTTTGCCCGGATCGTTGACCAGGCGGCAGAGCGTGCCAAGAAAGGCCAGGCGGCCCCCGCCGTGGAACTGGAAGTCACCGCCGCCCAGGGGGCCCGGGCCCTGCAGGTGACCCTGCCCGGGGCCGCCCTGGACACGCTGGCCCAGCAGGAGAAAGCCACCCTGACCATCGCCTCTCCGGTGGCCCGGGTCGCCTTTGACAGCCAGGCCCTCGGGGCCGTTGCCCAGCAGGCCGAGGGCGATCTGGTGCTGGTGGTCAGCCCCGTCGAAGCCGCCGCGCTGAACGAGGCCCAGACGGCCGCGGCCGGCGCGTTCCCCGTGGTGGAACTGACCCTTCAGTGCAATGGTGCCGTGATCTCCGACTTCCGGCAGGGCAATGCCACCATCACCATTCCGCACACCCTGGCCCAGGGCCAGCAGGCGGAGGGGGTCGTGGTGTGGTACCTGGACGAGGAGGGCGGCACCACCGCCTGCCAGACCAGCTATGACGAGGCCGCCGGCGAGGTGACCTTCGTTACCCCGCATTTTTCCAGGTACGTCATCGGCTATGACGAGACCCGGCTGCCCAGCCAGCCGGCGGTCCAGCAGCCCGAGCAGCCCCAGCAGGACGACACATCCCGGCAAAGCGGTTCTTTGCCGGTGCTGCCCATCCTGGGCGGGGTGCTCCTGGTGGTGCCGTCGGTGATCTTTGGGCTGTGGCGCTTTTTCCGGAATCGGTACGAGGAGTAAGCCCGTCCCTTCCATAAGGCCCCGCCGGCGCAGGCGCCGGGGGGGACTTCGGCGGATGCCGGCAGGCCCTGCCGCCGGTTTTCGCCGATCGTTTTTCCCGGCACCCATACCACCAAGGCCCGGTCGCACAAGACCGGGCCTTTTTTTGTCATTTTTCGGGAAAAGCGTATACTCGTATCCGTGAGTGATCGGCGGACGACCTTGTGTTTTGCCGCGGAAAGGATACAGGTATGATCGGATTGGGGACTATTATCAATGTGGCGGCCATCGTTGCGGGCGGCCTGATCGGCCTGGCTTTCAGCCGGGCGATCAGCGCCAGGTACCAGGAAACGCTGATGCAGGCCATCGGTGTCTGTGTGATCTTCGTGGGGATCAGCGGCGCGGTGCAGGAGATGATGACGGTGACCTCCGGCGGCCTGAAGAGCGGCGGGACGATGATGATGGTGATCAGCTATGCCGTCGGCTCCCTGCTGGGCGAGTGGATCGATCTGGAACATCGGATCGAGCAGTTCGGCAAGTGGCTGAAGGAAAAGACGGGAAACGCCGGCGAAAAACGCTTTGTGGACGGATTCGTGACCGCCTCCCTGACCGTGAGCATCGGCGCCATGGCCGTTGTCGGCGCCATTCCGGACGGCATCTCCGGCGACTATTCCACCCTGGCGCTCAAGGCGGTGCTGGACATGGTGATCATCTGTGTCATGAGCGCGTCCCTGGGCAAGGGGTGCGTGTTCGCGGCCATCCCCGTGGGTGTTCTGCAGGGGACGGTCACCCTGCTCGCCAGGGCCGTTCAGCCGGTGATGACCGAGGCCGCGCTCTCCAACCTGTCCTTGACCGGGTCGATCCTGATCTTCTGTGTGGGCGTCAATCTGCTGTGGGAGAGGAAACTGAAAGTCGCGAATATGCTGCCGTCCATTGTCATCGCGGTGCTCTGCGCCTTTGCGGGCGTGTGACCCGCAAAGGCGGCCTCCGGCCCGGGGACTTTTGCATCGCCGGCTTGGCACACACCCCGGCGCAACCGATCGTTTACGGGATAGTTGATGGACAAAAACATCCCCCTTTTTTATAATGGAGTCAGGAAAAGGGGGCGGGTGCGATGACCATCGGAGAAAAAATCAAGGAGCTGCGAAAGGAAAGGGGCCTGACGCAGGAGGTCGTTGCGTCTGCCCTTGCCGTAAGCAGGCAGGCGGTGGCCAAGTGGGAAAGCGGCCGGAGCGTTCCCAGCACGGACAACCTTCTGAAGCTTTCGGGGATGTTTGGGGTCCCGCTGGAGGAATTGGTGGACGCAAAACAGCGCGAGATGCCGGCGCTGGAAGAATACGCGCGCAGAAAACTGGAAGAGGAACGGACCCGCGGGGAAATGAGAAAGAGGGTGTTCCAGAAGGGGAAAGAGCTTGCCGTCACCGCGGCGGCCTACGCGGCGGTGTATGCCGTGTGCCAGTTCCTCTTTTACATGGCGGGCGTCAAAAACTGTGTGTGGCATTGGATGCAGGCCTGGCATGTTCTGCCGGTCACCTGCGCCCTCACGGCGGCGATCCTTCTGGACAGGAAAATCACCGGCGTCTGCCTGTTTCTCGGCACGGTCGCGGCCATAGCCGTGGCCAATGTTGCGGGAGTGTCGGCCATGCAGCGCTCCCCCGTCGGATACAACAACGGGTGGGTGTTTTACCTGGCGACCGTGTACACGATCGCCGCTGTGGGATGGCTCGTGGAACGCAAGGCCGCGGGTGGGCGGCCCGGGCCCCGGCGGGGATGGCGCAGAGCGGTAAGCGCGGCCTCGCGCGTGTTCGTGTGCCTTCTCGTTTTGGGCAGCACATTCCTGGCCGTCCGGCACATCCAATACGGGATGGGCGCGGAAGAGGGCTATACAGCGGGCTTTGCCGCGGGCGCGGCGGACGCGCAGGCCGGAAAACCGATGGATTCAAATCGTTCCGCCGGGCGCTTTCCCGCACAATATGAATTTGGCACCGCCGCGTTCAAGGGGTACGCGGTGCACTGGTCGTCGGGCTACAAAAGCGGTTACGGAGCTTCCGCGGACTGATGCCGCTGTGCGGTGAACGGGAGAGCATTCGCCCGTGACGAAGAAAAGCGACGCAGAGCGCCGCGGGGCGGCAACGGGAGCGGATGCCCGGAACAAGTGGTTACTTTGCGATAAAACCCCGGCGAAAATTCGGCGAAGCGACGAAATCCGGCGCCGCACGCCCCGGGTGCCGGCGTTCCTCTTGACAAGACAGACCGAACAGGGTATATTGACTTTTGCTGGATACTACACAAATATGACGCACAGCTGAAAGGAGGCGGGCAGAATGACCAACAAGGGGTTCACCAATCACACGGTTTCGCTGAGCCGACGGGAAGAACTGCCGCACCCCCTCTCTGCCTGTTGTGACGGGCAGACGTTCGTGCGATGCATTCCACGCTTCCGGCTTTGCGCCGGAGGCTTTTTTGTTTGTAAAAGGAGGGGAATCGTTTGAAGCGATCGAAACGGGCGCTGATCTGGCGTTTTTTGCGGCCGTATCTCTGGATCTTTGCGCTCACGCTGGCGTTTTCGGTGGGGAACACCGCGCTCGGCCTGCTCACGCCGCAGGTGGTGCGGGTGGCGGTGGACTCCATCCTGGGCGGGGAACCCTTCCCCGCCGCGGTGCAGGCGCTGGCGCCGGGGCCGCTCCTCGCGGCCGACCCCATGACGCAGCTGCTGGCGGCGGCGGGCATCGTGCTCGTGGTGGCGGTGCTCTCGGGCCTGTGCACCTACGGCAGCCGCATGGGCACGGCAAACGGCTCCGAGAACTTTGTCAAGTCGCTGCGGGACGAGCTGTTCCGGCACATCCAGCGGCTGCCCTATGCGTGGCATGTGCGCCACAGCACCGGGGAGATCATCCAGCGCTGCACCTCGGACGTGGAGGTGGTGCGCAACTTTGTGACCAATCAGCTGCTGGAGGTGTTCCGCATCGCCCTGCTGGTGGCCTTTTCGCTGGCGGTGATGCTGTCGATGAACGGCGGGATGACCCTGATCGCCGCCGGCTTTTTGCCGGTGATCCTGCTGTATTCGGCCTTTTTCTACTCCCGCATCGCCCGGCGGTTTCTCACGGCGGACGAGGCGGAGGGCGAGCTCTCCGCGCTGGTGCAGGAAAACCTTGCCGGCGTGCGGGTGGTGCGGGCCTTCGGCCGGGAAGCGTTCGAGGTGGAGCGCTTTGACAAAAAGAACGAGCGGTTCGCGTCGCTGTGGATCCGCCTCGGGCGGCTGCTGAGCGCCTACTGGGGCGTGGGCGATCTCATCACCGGTCTGCAGATCCTCACGGTCATCTCGGTGGGCGTGCTGCAGGCGGTGGACGGGGCGATCACCCTGGGCGAATTTCTGGCCTTCGTGTCCTACAACCAGTCGCTCGTGTGGCCGGTGCGCAGCCTGGGCCGGATCCTCTCGGAGATGAGCAAGGCGGGGGTTTCCATCGAGCGCCTGGCCTATATCCTTGACGCTGAGCCGGAGCGGGAGCCGGAAAACGCCCTGACGCCGCCCATGGACCGGGACATCGTTTTCCACCATGTTTCGTTTGCCTACGGCGGGCAGCCGGTGCTGCGGGACGTGAGTTTCACCATCCCCGCCGGCAAGACCTTCGCGGTGCTGGGGGCGACGGGCAGCGGCAAATCCACCATGATGCACCTGCTGGACCGCCTCTACGATCTCCCGCCGGAGGGCGGGCGCATCACCATCGGCGGCGTGGACATCGCCCGGATCAGCCGCCCGTACCTGCGGCGGAACATCGGCATCGTGCTGCAGGAGCCGTTCCTGTTTTCCCGCAGCATTCGGGAGAACATTGCCGCCGTGCGCCCCGGCGCGACCATGGAGGAGGTGCGCCGCCACGCGGGCACGGCCCATGTGGACGACGCCATCCTCTCCTTTGCCCAGGGGTACGACACCATCGTGGGCGAGCGGGGCGTGACCCTCTCGGGCGGGCAGAAGCAGCGGGTGGCCATCGCCCGCACCCTGATGGGGGACGCGCCCGTCCTGATCTTTGACGACTCCCTCTCCGCCGTGGACGCCGAGACCGACGCGGCCATCCGGGCGTCGCTGCACCGGGCCAAGGGCACCGCCACGGTGATCCTCATCTCCCACCGCATCACCACGCTCATGCAGGCCGACCTGATCCTTGTGCTGCAGGAGGGGCGGGTGGCGGAGATCGGCAGCCATGAGCAGCTGATGGAGCGGCACGGCCTTTACCGCGAAATTTACGACCTGCAGATGACCGGGGAGGACCGGGATCTGCTGTTCGCCCCGGAAGGAGGGGAAAGCCATGGGGTATGACGAGCAGGACTATACAAAGTCCTTTGACATCCGCTCGTGGAAAAAACTGCTGCCGTTTCTGCGGCCCTACCGCGGCCTGGTGGCCGCGGTGATCGCGCTGAACGTGGTGTGCGCGGCCATCGACATCGCCCTGCCCCTGTTCCAGCGGTACGCCATCGACGAGTTCATCGAGACGGGGGACGTGTCCGGCCTGCCGGGCTTCGCCCTCTTCTACGGCTGCGTCATCGGCCTGCAGGCGCTGGCGGTCATCCTGTTCACCCGCCGCTCGATGCGCATTGAGATGCAGCTGGGCCGCGACATGAAGCGCGCGTGTTTCGTGCATCTGCAGACCCTCTCGCTGTCGTACTACAATGTCACGCCGGTGGGCTATCTGCTCTCCCGCATCATGAGCGACACCAATCGCATCGCCAGCATGGTGGCGTGGAACGCCTTCGACATCCTGTGGGCCGTCTTCTACGTTCTGGGGGTGTTCGTGATCATGTTCCTCCTGCACCCGGGGCTCGCGGCGGCGGTGGTGCTCATCGTGCCGGTGATGTCCCTGCTGACGGTGTGGTTCCAGGACAGGATTCTGCGCTGGAACCGCCGGGTGCGCAAGATGAACTCCCGCATCACAAGCGCCTACAACGAGGGCATCATGGGGGCGCGCACCTCCAAAACGCTGGTCATCGAGGCGCAGAACGACCGCGACTTTCAGGCGGTCACCCAGGATATGCGCCTGTCGTCGGTGCGGGCGGCGCGGCTCTCGGCCGTCTACATCCCGCTGGTGATGTTTTTCAGCTCGCTGACAACGGCCATCGTCCTCGCCCGGGGCGGCGCGCTGGCCCTGGAACATCTGCTGCTGATCGGGACGCTGTCGGCGTTCACATCCTACGCGGTGGGCATCTTCGAACCCATCCAGCAGATCGCCCGCAACATCGCCGATCTCCTCTCGCTGCAGGCCAACATCGAGCGGGTGATGGGCCTGCTGGAGCAGCAGCCGCTCATCACCGACACGCCCGCGGTGATCGAGAAATACGGCACGGTCTTTCTGCCCCGGCGGGAGAACTGGGAGCCCATCCGCGGGGACATCGAGTTCCGGGACGTCTCCTTTCGCTACCCCGACGGCGGCGAGGACGTCCTTTCCCACTTCAACCTGAAGATCCCCGCCGGGTCCACCATCGCCATCGTGGGCGAGACGGGGGCGGGCAAGAGCACGCTGGTCAACCTGGCCTGCCGCTTCTTTGAACCCACCTCCGGCCAGGTGCTCATCGACGGCAGGGATTACCGCGAGCGCAGCCAGCTGTGGCTGCACAGCAGCATCGGCTATGTGCTGCAAAGCCCGCACCTGTTCTCCGGCACGGTGATGGAGAACATCCGCTACGGCCGTCTGGACGCCACCGACGAAGAGGTCATGGCGGCGGCCAGGGCCGTCTCGGCGGATCAGGTGGCCATGAAGCTGGAAAAGGGTTACCAGAGCGATGTGGGCGAGGGGGGCGACCGCCTCTCCACCGGCGAAAAGCAGCTGATCTCCTTTGCCCGCGCGGTGCTGGCCGACCCCCGCATCTTTGTGCTGGACGAGGCCACCAGTTCCATCGACACCCGGACGGAGCGCCTCATCCAGGACGCGACGGAGGTGCTTCTCAAGGGGCGCACCTCCTTCCTGATCGCCCACCGCCTGTCCACCATCCGCCGCGCCGACCTCATCCTGGTGGTGCGGGACGGCGCGATCGTGGAACAGGGCACCCACGACGAATTGATCCGCAAAAAGGGGTATTACCGCGACCTGTACCGCAGGCAGTTTGAACAGGAGCGGATGCAGCGGATGTGATCGCGGGCCGGGCGGCGCCCATGTCCGGAAACAACAAAAAGCCGCAGGGAAACCTGCGGCTTTTCTCTCTCTTCGCGCTCCGGTCAGGCGTGCGCCGACACGCTCCCGGCGCACGCCGGCGCGGCCGGCGCCTCGGCGGGGGCCGCCGGGGCGGACGTCTCCGGACGCGGCGTGTCCCCGGCTTTCAGCAGCGTTCCCCGGCGCTTGGGGTCGTCGTTCGGCTTTTGCATCAGGGTCGCCATCGCGTATTGCAGCGGGTCACGGGCCTTCAGATAGCGGCGGTCCTTCATCGGCACCCGGTCTCCCGCCCGGATGCGGGCGGCGATCCGGGCGCACAGCCGCCGCACCCGCGCCTGTTCGGACAAAAACTCGCTCATCGACTGGATGGAGGATTTTTCCTCTTTCTGTTTGGGCCGCAGCAGTTCCAGCAGGGCTTTCTTCTCCGGGTCGAGGACCGGGCCGGAGGACCACTCCAGCCGGTCTGTGACCCGCGCCGCCGGGCCCTTCTGCGGCGGCGCCTTCGCGGCCATGGCCTGTTTGCTGCGCTTTGCGGCGCTGACGACCCGCCCGCCGTTTGTGACAGTCAATGACATGATGAATGCTCCTTTCCCACGCCTTTTGCCGGTCGGGCATCGCCGCCGGCGCGGCGGGCGGCGATGCGGTATCTGTTTTATATATCGTCTGCTTCGGGCAGATGGATAACCGTGCTGTGGGCCGAAAAGGGCCGCGCCGCCCCGTACAGGCGCTTTTCGGGGCCCGGAGCCCCGCCGGCGGGGAGGGAAAAGCTGCCAAAAGTAAAGTTGACAACTCAACTTTTTGCCGGTATACTGTAAAAGTTGAATTTACAATTTATTAAAATCGGGAGGGGCTGTCCTATGGTGGAGCGGTTCGAGCGGTTCAGCGCGGCGATCGCCGAGATCTCGCGCTGCTGGCACAGGCTGGCCGGCGAGGAGATGAAGGCCTATGGCCTGAAAGGCGCGCACGCCACCTATCTCACCGCCATCTACCGCAGCCCGCAGGGGATCACGGTCCCCGAGTTGTGCGAGCTGTGCATGAAGGATAAGTCCGACGCGTCCCGGATGCTGGCCATCCTGGAGGAAAAGGGCCTGGTGTACAAGGAGGGCAAGCACAAGAGCGGCTACGGCGGGGTGATCCGCCTGACGCAGGAGGGGAGGCAGGCGGCGGAGCAGGTGTGCCGGCGGGCCAGCCGCGCGGTGGAACTGGCCGGCCGGGATCTGACCGACGAGACGCGGCAGGTTTTTTACGGCGCGCTGGATTCCATCATCCGGAACCTCCGGGTGCTCGCCGAGGAGGGCATCCCCGAATAAACGGTTCCAAGGAGAAAACCCGCTGTGAGGGTGGAACCAGGTAGCATGAAAAAGGCCCAAGGCGCCTTTTTCGCGCCGGCGCGGGGCCACGCGCCGGAAGCGCCCGGGGAAAGGGCCGGTTTCACCTGTTCGCCGGCGGGATAAAAAGGAGAGAGCAGAATGAACGAACGCTATGAAGCCCTGTTCACGCCCTGGAAGATCGGCAATGTGGAGATCAAAAACCGCATCGTGCTGTGCCCCATGGGGGGCACCTCCCTCTTCGGCTGGATGGAGCCCAACCACTTTGACAGGGAGGCGGCCAACTTCTTTCTGGAGCGGGCGAGGAACAACGTGGGCCTCATCATCCCCGGCATCGCCCCCATCCGGGACACCCTGGGCGGGCGCTGGCTCTACCGGAACCGGAAGATGTTCCGCCAGCTGAAGGACTACATGGAGGAGATCCACGCCACCGGCGCGAAGCTGTTCGTGCAGCTCACCGCCGGCATGGGCCGGGCCTGGGGCATCTCCGACGAGGTGCTGCCCATCCATAAAAACCCGGTTCTGAAGG
>DSLFC04102__coassemble_1165_pt1 | contig 17460 bp, 14 predicted proteins | sample DSLFC04102__metabat2_high_PE_037 | metagenome-assembled genome bin DSLFC04102
GCGCCGTCGGCCACCCCCGCCCCGGCCGCCGGCAGCGCCAACCGGCTGGTGAGCGCCCTGGAGGTGGAGGAGCGGTTCGCCGCCGCCGCGGAGGCGGAGATGACCTTCGCGGTGGACCGCAAGCCGCTGGTGAGCGCCGGCGCCTTCGGCATCCTGGCCCAGCACCCCGACAAGACCCTGGTGCTGGAGGGCGAGGGCTACACCTGGCGCTTTGAGGGCGCGGCCATCACCGACGCCGGCGCCATCGAAGGGGCCAGCTTTGACACCACCGTGTCGCTGACCAGCCCCAACGCCCACCTGATGCAGCCGCTGCTGCAGGATATGCCCGCCATCCATCTCTACTTCAGCTACCACGGCGCGCTGCCCGGGCCCGCCCGGGTGAGCGTGCAGGTGGGGGCGGAGCAGGCCGATTCGGTCAAGTACCTCTACTACTTCAACCCCACCGCGGTGGTGCTGGAGTATGTGGGCGAGGCGCAGGTGGACGGCGCGGGCGTGGCCACCTTCACCATCGAACACTGCTCCGACTATGTGCTGCTGGACGAAAAGCTGGAGGACGCCCCGGCGGCCCCTGAGGCCACCCAGGCCCCCGCCCCCACCCAGGCTCCCGAGGCCACCCAGGCCCCGGCGGCCGGGGAGACCGGGGCCGAGGCCGGCGGCATCGGTTTCATCCTGGCGGCCGTGGCCGTGGCGGCGGTGCTGGCGGCAGTGGTGCTGCTGCTGGTGCGCCGGCGCAAAGTCGAATAAAACAACAGACCAGAAGGCCGCCCGGCGGGGAAGTTCCCCGCCGGGCGGCCTTGGTCATCCGGGCGCTTTTCCGAAGGGGCGGCTGCCCCCTCGCGTCACAGATAGTTCTTCATTTCCCGGGCGATGTCCTGCTCCAGGGTCTGCAGTTCGTCCAGCAGCTGCATCGCGCCGGCGGAGGCGTCGGGGTGGTCCCGGCGGGCCATCTCACAGTCGGTGTAGCCCTGGGTGGCTCCCTGGATGAGCATGTCCGCCAGGTTGCGGCTGGACTTGTCGGTCATGGTCTTGGAGGCAATGCCCATGTGGGCGGCCATCTTGGCCATCCTGCCCTGGCCGTGGCCGTGGGTGCCCAGGGCCGCCAGGGCGGTGTGGGCCCGCTGGTTCAGCTGGCGGAACTGCCGCTGCTGGTTCAGCAGGCTGGCCTTCAGCTGCCGGTCCTCGGTGATGTGGATGAGCTGTTCGGTGGTGTTCTTGCCCATCTCGGTGTTGCGCACCACCTCGTTCAGCACGGCCTCGTTGTCGCTGTCGCCGTGGTTCTGGTCGTTGTGTCGCTGCATGAGAAACTCCCCCTTTTGCCGGTAGTGTGCCCGGAAAAAGGGGGAGTATGTATTTTTTTTATTCCGCCGCTTCGGGGGCGGCCTCGCACCGGCCGTAGAGGGCGCAGGTGCGGCGCATCCGCGCCGCCAGTGCCGGGGTGAATGCGCCCGGTTTTGCCCGCCACTGCCAGTTGCCCTGGCCCACGCCGGGGGTGTTGATCCGTCCCCCGGCCCCGAGGCCCAGCCAGTCCGCCGCGGGCACCACCGCCAGCTTGCCGCAGCTGGCCAGCACCCCCCGCAGCATGCCGGCGGCAAAGCCCTCGCCCCGGTGCAGGCCGAGATACGCCTTCGCCTTGGCCAGCTCTCCCTTGGGGGCGGTGGCCAGCCACTCGGCCAGGGTGGCGTTGTCGTGGGTGCCGGGGTAGACCACACAGTTTTCGGTGTGGTTGTGGGGCAGATACTCGCTGTCGCAGGAGGGGTCAAAGGCGAATTGCAGCACCTTCATCCCCGGCAGGCCGGTGTCCGCCAGCAGCTTGCGCACACTGTCGAACAACAGCCCCAGGTCCTCCGCCACGATGGGCACCTGGCCCAGGGCGGCGCGCAGCGCGTCGAACAACTGTGTGCCCGGGCCCTGCTCCCACACGCCGTTTCGGGCGTTGGTGTGGTCCGCGGGGATGGCGTAGTAGGTGTCGAAGGCGCGGAAGTGGTCGATGCGCACCATGTCGTAGAGTTCCAGCGCGTGCCGCACCCGGCGGATCCACCAGGCGTAGCCGGTCTTTTGGTGCCAGGCCCAGTCGTAGAGGGGGTTGCCCCACAGCTGGCCGTCGGCGGAGAAATAGTCCGGCGGGCAGCCCGCCACCCGGGTGAAGCGGCCCTGGGCGTCGGTCTCGAACATCTCGCCCCCCGCCCAGGCGTCGGCGGAGTCCGCCGCCACATAGATGGGGATATCCCCCAGAACGCGCACGCCCTTGCGGTTTGCGTAGGCCTTCAGCGCCGACCACTGGCGGTGGCACTGGTACTGCAAAAATTTCCAGAAGGCGATCTCCTCCGCCTTCTCTTTGCGCAGGGCCGCCAGCGCCTCCGGGTCCCGCCGGCGCAGCGCCTCCGGCCAGGCCTGCCAGGGCTTCATGTCGTTTTCGCCCTTGGCCGCCATGTAGAGGGCGTAGTCCTCCAGCCAGTCCTCGTTCAAAAAGCAGAAGGCGTAGTAGTCGTCTTCCGGGAAGGCGAAGAACCGCGCCGCCGCCTTGCGCAGCACCGGCCAGCGCAGCTGGTACAGCGCGCCGTAGTCCACCCGCGCCTCGCCGCCCCAGGGCAGATGTTCGTATTCCCCTTTTTTCAGAAGGCCCCGGTCGGCCAGGTCGTCCAGGTCGATGAAATAGGGGTTGTTGGCAAAGGCCGAACAACTCTGGTAGGGGCTGTCGCCGTAGCCGGTGGGGGCCAGGGGCAGGATCTGCCACACCCGCTGGCCCGCATCGGCCAGAAAATCCACGAATCCATAGGCTTCTTTGCCGAAACAGCCGATGCCGTACGGCCCCGGCAGGCTGAACACCGGCATCAGTACGCCGCTTTCCCGCATTGCTTTTTCCTCCCTTATGGCAAGGCCGCCAGCACCGCGCCGGTGAAGGCCCGGCGCCCGGCGGTGGTGAACTGTGAAAGGCCGGCAAGGTCGTCCCCCGCCGCGTCGATGGCCGCCCGCGCCTCGGCGCTCAGGGCGGCGGAGAGGTCCGGCAGGCCCTGGGCGGGCGCGCCCTCCATCAGCTGCCGCCCCGCCTCGCTGGCGTAGAGCCACAGCAGAAAGGCGCAGGCCTCGCTGCGGCTCGTCTCGTCCGCCCCGGCGGGGATGTACACCCGGCCGCCGCTGGTGGCCACCGGCTGCCCCAGCAGCTCCTCCAGCGAAAACCCGCCGTGGAGGTCGGTGTCGTCAAAGGTGAACTTCATCGGCACCACCACCGTGTCCTCGGCGGCAAGGCCCGCTGCCGCCGCCTCCGACGCGCTGGCCCGGTAGAAGAGGGCCTTTCCGTCGGCAAAGGCGGCCCGGGCGCCGGCCCGGTCGGGGGCCGCGCCGTTTTCGCCCGCCCCCGCGAGGCTGCCCGCCTCGTCGGTGAGCAGCGTCCACAGGCTGTTCAGCGCCCCGGTGAGCTGGGCGTCGGTACGCCCGCCGGCGGCCTCCTCGGCGGTCGTGTAGCAGGTGCCCAGCACCGGCGAGAGCACCGGGCCGGAAAAGCGGTCGGCGCCGGCCACCGTGAACACCGCCTCCAGACCCGCCAGTTCGGCGGGCGCTTCGGCGGGCAGGGAATACTCCTTGCCGCTCAGGGTCACCGATGCCTCGGCGGGCTCCTCCAGCCAATCCTCCAGCGCGGCGACGAAGTCCCGCCACTGGGCGGCGGTGGCATTTTGCAGGTCGGCGGGGTCAAAGGCGGCCCCCAGCAGCGCCGTCAGGCGGGCGCGGTCGGCCAGGTACCCGTAGGCGCTGCCCGCCAGGGGCAGGCTGCGGCAGCCCGTCTGCTGGCCGGTCAGCGCGCCGGCCATGCCCTGCACCAGTTCGCCCTGCTGTGTCAGGTCCAGCGCCGCGCCGTCCGCCGGCTCGGCGGCGCTCACCGCCAGGGCCGCGCCGGCGGCGTCGGCGGCCGGTTCCACCGTCACCCCCTGGGCCTGGGCATAGAGCTCCAGCGCCTCGGCCAGCACGCCGGTCTCGTCCCACACCGCCAGCACCCGCCCGGGGGCCGGGGTGGCCTCGGGGGCGGCGGAAGGCGCGGGGTCCTGCCCGCCCTGGGGCAGCAGCCGCAGGTCGGCGGCGCAGCCCGCCAGCAGCGCCGCCGCAAGAAGAATGGCCAGCAGTCGCCTCACGGGCCGCACCTCCTTCATTTTAAAAAGATGTTGCTTTATTATACACTATCCGCCGGGCTTTTTCCAGCGGCAAGTTTGTGGTATAATGCCCTTGTTACGGCCTTGCCGCCGAAAGGAGAAACACCCATGGAACACACCGAAAAACTTTACTACGCCCAGCCCCCGGTGCTGGAGTTCACCGCCCGGGTGCTGGAGTGCGAAGCGGACAAAAACGGCTGGCAGGTGGTGCTGGACCGCACCGCCTTCTATCCCGAAGGGGGCGGCCAGCCCGCCGACCAGGGCCTTTTGGGCGGCGCGCGGGTGCTGGACGTCCACGAAAAAGAGGGCGTCATCCGCCACCTCACCGACCGGCCCCTCGACCCCGGCAGCGGGGTGGAGGGCAGGGTGGACGCCGCCCGCCGGCTGGACCTGACCCAGCAGCACTCGGGGGAGCACATCCTCTCGGGCCTTTTGCACAGCATGTTCGGCGCGGAGAACGTGGGTTTTCACATTGGGGCGGACTACCTGCTCATGGACCTGAGCGTGCCGGTGGACGCCGAGGGCCTGGCGAAGGCGGAGGAGGCGGCCAACCGGGTGGTCTGGCAGGATGTGCCCACCGAGGCCGTCTGGTACGAAAAGGAGCAGCTGGCAAGCCTTACCTACCGCAGCAAGAAGGAGCTGGAGGGCCCGGTGCGTCTGGTCACCATGCCCGGGGCGGACTGCTGCGCCTGCTGCGGCACCCATGTGCAGCGCACGGGGCAGGTGGGGCAGATCAAGATCATCGACCACATCAAGTATAAGACCGGCACCCGGCTGCAGGTGGTGTGCGGCGGCCGGGCGCTGGCCTATCACCGCCTGCTGGACGGCCAGTGCCGCCGGGCGGGGGCGGCCCTCTCCGCCCCGGTGGAGGGCCTGGCCGCCGCGGTGGAGCGGCAGAAGGGAGAACTGGAGGCGGCGAAGTTCCGCCTCACCGGCCTGGAGAACCAGCTGTTCGCCCTCTGGGCCGCCGGCGAGGGGGCCAAAAACCCGCTGGTGTGCAAACCGGGCCTTTCCCCCGACGGGCTGCGGCGGCTGGCGGCGGCCCTGTCACAAACGCGGGCGGGCGTCTGCTGCGCGGTGAGCGAAAAGGAGGACGGCGGCCTTGCCTACGCCATCGCCTGCGCCGGCGAGGGGGCGGACCTGCGGCCCCTGTGCAAAGAGTTGAACGCCGCCCTGGACGGGCGCGGCGGCGGCAAGCCCGGCTTTGTGCAGGGCAGCTTTTCGGCGGACATGGACGCTCTGCGCGCGTTTTGGGCGCGGCAATTCACGGAATAAGGAGAAACGACACCCATGCGAATGCGATTCAAACCCTACGCGCGGCCGGAACTGCTGGCTACCCCCTGGCACGCCCACGAGCCGCTGGAGAACAAAGGCCGCTGGCGCGGCCTGTTCGCCCGGCCCGACCAGCCCTTCCACCTGGAACTGGGCTGCGGCAAGGGCGGGTATCTGGCCCGGCTTTCCTCGTCCCACCCGGAGGTGAACTATCTGGGGGTGGACATCACCGACAAGGTGCTGATCCTGGCCAAGCGCAAGATCGAGAAAGCCTATGCCGAAAAGGGGATGCCGGTGGACAATGTGCTCATCGCCAGCTTTGACATCGAGCGCATCCTGAACGTGATGGACGAGCGGGACGCGGCGCAGCGCATCTACATCAACTTCTGCAACCCCTGGAACCGCAAGCTGGCCCACAAAAAGCACCGGCTCACCCACACGCGGCAGCTGGCGCTCTACCGCCGGATGCTGGCGGACGGGGGCGAGGTGTATTTCAAGACCGACGACGAGGGCCTGTTCAACGACAGTCTGGCCTATTTCCCCGAGGCGGGCTTTGAGATCACCTGGCAGACCCGGGACCTGCATGCAGACGAGCCCGCCTGGAACATCCGCACCGAGCACGAGGCCATGTTCACCGAGCAGGGCATCAAGACCAAGGCCCTCATCGCCCGCAAGCTGCCGCTGGAACACGAGCAGCAGGCGCTGGCGGATGCCATCGCGAAGCGCACCGCCATCGAGAAGGCGGAGAGCGCCGCCTGGCGGGCCGAGCACGGCGAGGGCTGACACGGCCGCGGCCCGGTGCGGCGGGCCGGACGAAACACACGGGAGTGAGGAAAGAACATGATCGAATGGATCCGTGCCGTCAACGGGGCGGTGAACGACTTTATCTGGGGCGTGCCGGCGATGGTGTGCATCCTGGGCGTGGGGCTGCTGCTCAGCGTGCGCACCGGCTTTTTGCAGATCCGCAGGTTCCCCTATGCCATCCGCACCACCATCGGGCGGATGTTCAAAAAGAAGAGCGCGGCGGACGGGGCCATGACCCCCTTCCAGGCGGTGTGCACGGCGCTGGCCGCCACCGTGGGCACCGGCAACATCGCCGGCGTGGCGGGGGCCATCGCCATCGGCGGCCCGGGGGCGGTGTTCTGGATGTGGTGCTCCGCGGTGCTGGGCATGTGCACCAAGTTTTCCGAGGTCACCCTGGCGCTGCACTTCCGGGAGCGCAGCGCCGCGGGCAACTGGACCGGCGGCCCCATGTATTACATTAAAAACGGCCTGGGCAGGCGCTGGCAGTGGCTGGCGGTGCTCTACTCGCTGTTCGGCGTGCTCACCGTGTTCGGCACCGGCAACGCCACCCAGGTGAACACCATCGTCACCTCCATCGACGCGGCGCTGCTCCAGTACGGCCTGGCCGGCGCGGACACGCTGCCCCTGCTGAACCTGGCGGTGGGCATCTTCGTGGCCATGCTGGTGGCGCTGGTGCTGCTGGGCGGCATCAAGCGCATCGGCAGCGTCACCGAAAAGCTGGTGCCCTTCATGGCGCTGCTGTATGTGGTGCTGGCCCTGGGGGTGGTGGCGGTGCATTTCCGCCAGCTGCCCGGCGTGCTGGCGGCCATCGTGGGCGGCGCGTTCCGGCCCCGGGCCTTCACCGGCGGCGTGGTGGGCAGTGTGTTCCTGAGCCTGAAAAAAGGCGTCTCCCGGGGCATCTTCTCCAACGAGGCGGGCCTGGGCACCGGCAGCATCGCCCACGCCTGCGCCGACACCCAAAAGCCGGTGAAACAGGGCATGTTCGGCATCTTCGAGGTCTTTGCCGACACCATCGTCATCTGCACCCTCACCGCCCTGGTCATCCTGTGCAGCGGCACGCCGGTGCCCTACGGCACCGAGGCCGGCGCCGAACTGACCATCTCCGGTTTCACCGTCACCTACGGCAGCTGGGTGTCGCTGTTCACCATGGTGGCGCTGTGCTGCTTCGCCTTCTCCACCATCATCGGCTGGGGCCTCTACGGCTCCACCTGCATCTCCTACCTGTGCCGCACCGAAAAGGTCATCCGGCCCTTCCTGGTGGTCTACTCCTTCGTGGCCATCCTGGGGGCAACGGTGGACCTGGGCCTTTTGTGGAACATCGCCGACACCTTCAACGGCCTGATGTCCATCCCGAACCTCATCGCGCTGCTGCTGCTTTCCGGCACGGTGGTGCGCCTCGCCCGGGAATTCTTCGCCGGCGAGGGCAAGCCCGCATCTGACTGAAAAAGGAACACAGAGGGCCCCGCGGAGAAAACTCCGCGGGGCCCTCTGTGCTTAAAGGAGCCCTGCCAAAGGCGGCAGGTCATTGGGGGGTGTCATCCCGGGGTGGGAAGAAGAAGGCCCGCACCGCGGCGGCGATCTGCAGGATGATGAGCAGGGAGAACACGCTCCCGATGGACACCACCATGTAGCGCACGCCGTCGTTGCCCTTGCCGCCGGAGGCGTAGGCCATCAGCAAAAAGGAGAGCAGCCCGATGGCCACGCCCCAGGCGATCTTCACCGGGGCGGGGGCCTCGTCGCCGATCTTGCGCCCGCGCATGCACAAAGCCGAGATCACCGTGACGCTGTTGTCGGCGCTGGTGGAAAAGGAGATCAGCATCACGAACAGGGTCACCGGCACCAGCACCGCGCTCAGCGGCAGCTGCCGGATGAAACTCCAGATGGCGGCGTAGGTGCCGTTTTCCCGCATCACGGCGGCCAGGTCCACCACGCCGGAAAGCTGCCAGTCGATCGCGCAGCCGCCGAAGATGGAGAACCAGATCACCGCGAAGACGCTGGGCATGATCCAGTTGACCACCAGCACCTCCCGGATGGTGTGCCCGTAGCTGAGCTGGGCCAGGAACACGCCCGTCACCGGCGCGAAGGCCATCCAGAAGGTCCAGTTGTAGATGGTCCACCACTTGATGAGATTTTCGCCGCCGGCGGTGCCGGTGTCGAAGGCCCACAGGGGCAGGTTCTGCAGCCAGTAGCCCAGGGAGGAGGTGCCGGTGTTCAGGATCCAGGCCAGCGAGCCGCCCAGCAGGGCCACCACCGCCAGCAGGATCATGTAGAACCGGAAGTTCAGCCGGGCAAAGAACTTGATGCCCCTGTCCACGCCGCTCAGGGAGGACAGCAGATACACCACCGTGGTGACCGCCATGATGGCGAACATCACCGGCACGCCCACCGACACGCCGTAGATCTGGCTCAGGCAGGAGGACGCCAGGCCGATGAAGGTGCCCAGGGTGCCCACGATGGCCAGCGCCAGCGCCAGCACCGCGGCCATATCCACCACGGCCGACACGACGGGGCGGTTGGCCTTGTCGCCGAACAGCGGCGTGAGGGTGCTGGAGATGGTCAGAGGCTTGTTCTTGTTGTAGCACACATAGGCAATCAGCACCCCGCACAGGCCGTAGAAGGCGTAGGGGAAGAAGGCCCACTCGTGGAACGAGCGCCCCAGGGCGAAGAGCACCGCGTCGGAGGAGCCGGGCTCGATGCCGTAGCCCTCCAGCTCGCCCCACACGCTCTCCAGGAAGGTGATGGGCTGGGACACGCCCGAGGACACGATGCTGGCCCCGATGCCGCCGGTGAGCGACATGGCAAACCAGGTCCAGAAGCCGTATTTGGGCTTTGCGTCCTTTCCGCCGATGCGGATGTCCCCCTTGCGGGAGAAGAGCAGCAGGCAGCACAGCAAAAACAGCGCCACCATGATGAGCTGGTACATCCAGCTCAGGTTCACATAGGACCAGTTGAATACCGCCTGAAACCGGTCGATCAGGAATTTGTTGTTCACAAGGCCCGCCACGCCGGTGCCCAGCACCAGCAGAAAGGCAGGCAGAAACACACCCTTGCGCAGGGAGGTCTTGCTGTTCATATCACGCTCTCCTCACTTCGGCCCGCTCACTTGCGGAGACTGGCGGCGTAGAAGTCGTGCACCCGGCTCGGCAGGGGCTCGTTGTCCCGCTTGCCGGGGTCGGCGGCACGCAGCTGGCGGATGGAGGCGCAGATGCGCTCTTCGGCGGCCTTCTCCTTGTCGCGGAAGGCCTCGTCGACGCCCCAGGTCTGCTCGCCGTTCACAAAGGTCATCCGCACGCTGGCGCGGGTGCCCCGCTGCACCAGCATGGCCAGGGGGTCAAGGCCCGGGTCGGTGTAGGGGCGGGTGATGCTGTCCAGGCTGACGCAGACGAAGTCGGCGTTGCAGCCCTCCTTCAAAACGCCCTGGGACAGGGGCCGCGCGGCCTCGGTGGCGCCCCGGGAGGTGGCCATCTTCAGCACGTCCAGATAGGGCACGCCGCCGTCCACCCCGTTGTGGCGGTTGTTCAGCCAGGCCACGCGGATCTCCCGCAGGTAGTCCTGGTCGTCGTCAAAGGCGCAGCCGTCCAGGCCGATGCCGCAGGCGAGGCCCAGTTCGCAGGCCCGGCGCATATTGAACGCGCCGCTGCGCAGCCGCAGGTTGGAGGAGGGGTTGGTCACCAGATGGGCGCCGGAGGCGGCGATCAGCTGCAGGTCCTCCTCGTCCAGCCAGACGGCGTGGGCAAAGGAGACCCAGGGCCCCAAAAAGCCGATGTCCTGGTAGTGCCGGATGAAGCTCTTGCCCCAGGTGCGCCGGGCGTACTCCGCCTGATACTGGGTCTCCAGCAGGTGCAGGTGGATGTACATGCCGTGGGCCAGGGCGTATTCCTTCATGCGCAGCAGCGCCTCGTCGCTGCACCACTGGCCGCCGTTGGGGTGCAGCTGCACCTCCACCCAGCCCTCGTCGATCTCCTTGCGCAGATCCTCCTGGATGCCTTCCACCAGTTCCAGATACTCGTCGATGGTCATGATGCGGTCGTGGATGCCGGCGGCAAAGTTGGTGCGCAGGGGCTCGGGCAGCGATTGGATGAACTTGTCCCGGTCGTAGTAGATGCGCTTGTTCTGGTCCAGGTACAGCGGGCAGAGGATGCTGCGCACCCCCGCGTCCCGGTAGCCCCGGGCCGCCTGCACCATCTCCTCGCGGATGTTGGCGAAGCCGTTGGGGTTGTGGCTGTGCAGCACGGTGCCCACGCCCGCCGAGGCAAGGCGCACGCCGTCGTACCAGCAGGCGTCGTAGTGGGGGATGGCGGGCAGCTTGTTCAGGTCCTGCAGCCATACCTCCAGCGCCTGATCGGGGGTGCCGAAGGACACCGGCGACATGCCGCGGCCGTGGTCGTGGGCGTTCACAAAGGCGGGCAGCATCAGCCAGTCCGCGTCCTCCAGCAGCTGCGCGCCGGGGGCCTCCTTCACCAGGTCGGCCTTGGGGCCCACGCGGCGCACCACGCCGTCCCGGATCAGCACGGCCTGACCGTTCACCACACCGTCGGCGGCGCCGTCCCACAGGCAGCCGGGCACAACGATATACTCTTTCATGATATTACGCTCCTTTCCCGAAACGGAAACAGCAAAGGCGCGCGGCGGCGTGCGCCGCGCGCCGGGCAAAGCTTGTTCGTGCGGTTTATTTGGCCCGCTTGTAGTTCAGGTACAGCGAGGCCTCGGTGCCGCCGTCCACCACGATGGCCTGGCCGGTGATGGCGCGGGCCTCGTCGCTGGCCAAAAACAGCGCCGTCTCGGCGATGTCCCGGGCCTGGATCTCGAAGGGGGCGGGCTGGTAGGTGTCCAGGAAACGCTGGCGGGCCTCGCCCTCAAAGCCGTTGTTCAGCGGGGTGTTCACAAAGCCCGGGCAGATGGCGTTGCAGCGGATGTTGCTGCGGGCAAAGTCGATGGCCACCGAGCGGGTGATGCTCAGCGCGCCCGCCTTGGCGGCGGAGTAGCCCAGCTTGTTGGGGGTGGGGCGGATGCCGTAGGTGCCGGCCAGGTTCAGGATCACGCCGCCGCCCTGCTTCTCCATGTAGGGGATGGAGTATTTGCAGCCCAGGAACACGCTCTCCATGTCCAGCGCCACCACCTTGCGGAAGTCCTCCACGCTGGTGGTCACGGCGGTGCCCATGGGGCTGATGCCGGCGATGGTGAAGTAGACGTCGATGCGGCCGAAGGTGTCCACCACATCCTTGAAGAAGGCCTCCATGGCGGGGGCGTCGGTGATATCCAGGGTGTAGGCCTTGGCCTTGCCGCCGGCGGCCAGGATGTTGTCCACGGTCTGCTGGGCGGCGGCGCCGTTGATGTCCACCACGCAGACGGTGGCGCCCTCCTGGGCGAACAGCTCGCTGGAAACGCGGCCCATGCCGGAACCGCCGCCGGTGATGGCGACCACTTTATTTTCAAAACGCTTCATATCAGTATTGCCTCCTTGTTATGGTTGCGAAAGGGATGGGTGCGGCGGCGATCAGCCGAACGCGGGGAACAGGGTCATGGCGATCAGCACGCCCACCACGCCGCGGACCACCGCGGGCACAAGACCCACCCGGAGGATGGTCTTCTGGGTGTAGCCGCCGGCCTGCATGGCCATGGGTACCACCGGGTTGGGCATCGGGGTGATGAGGGAGGACATGGACGCCAGAGAGCACAGGATGATGGGGCCGCGGGGATCGCAGCCGATGGAGCTGCAGGTGATGATGAGGATGGGGATGAGCACGGTGGTGGTGGCCTTGTTGTAGAGGAACGAGGTCATCAGGAAGGAGACGATGTAGAACACCGCGCCGATGACGTAGCCGTTGGTCACGCCGGAGAGCAGCGCCGCCGCGCCGTCGCCCAGCAGCTGGGCCGCGCCGGTGTTGCCCAGCGCCTCGCCCATGACGGTGACGCCCGCGTACAGCAGCACCATGCTCATGTTCATGCGCACCAGGGACTCCTGCTCGGTGAGCACGCCGGTCAGGGTCACCACGGCGGCGCCGGCCATGGTCACGGCCCAGGAGGGCAGGCCCAGCATCAGGCCGATGACCACCAGGATGAACACGCCGTAGCCGATCACCTCGCGCACCGGCGACAGAGGCTCCTGCTCGCTGATGCTGGGGCCGGAGATGGCGGCCAGGGGGATGTCGGGCTCATCGGGCATCATGCGGGGCAGCACAAAGATGGTCAGCAGCAGGGTCACGATGGCGGTGGGCAGGAACACCATCGTCTCGTTCCACATGCTCAGCATCTGGCCGGTCCACCCGTAGGACTCAAGGTAGCCGTTCTGGGTGACGTACCAGGCGGCGTAGGGGCCGATGGGCTCGATGACGAAGGAGGTGGACACCACCGTCACGGCGATGGGGTACATCATCTTGGAAGGGCTCACCTTCAGCTGGCTGCACATGTTCATCACCAGAGGATAGACCATGGCGAACAGGGCGGGCAGGCTGGGCACGAACTGGCCCAGCAGGAAGATCACCAGAATGTAGGACGCCAGCACCTTGGTGAAGGAACCCTTGGTGATCTTGTACAGCAGTTTGGTGATGTTGTTCACCATCTGGGTGCGGGACAGGCCGGCGGCCACGATGAACATACCGGCCATGGTCAGCACGTTGTTGTTGCCGAAGCCGGCGAACACCGTCGGGGCGTCCACACAGCCGGTCACGAACAGTGCCACCACAACACCCATGCTGGTAAAGGCCATGGGCAGCTTGCGGTTGAAAAACAGAATGATCATGACCGCAAAAATGATCAGGCAGATAACCATGCTGTTCATATGGTTTGACTCACTCCTTACAGGAAAATTAGCGATGACGGACGAACAGGAGGCGGCGAGCGCCGTGCCCCGGCCGGGCAGACACGGCTTGAATCGACACAAGGGTGTTAAATTCTTCACGCTTTCCCCTTGACAATCATTTAACCACGGGGTATCCTTTTTGTAAAGTGAAGGTTTATACAGGTTGCATTGCGAAAATGTCAACGATGGAGGCTGTTATGAATGTTGAAAAATGGAGGATCCTGCTGAACGCGGTGGACAGCGGCAGCATGGCGGCGGTGGCGGCCCAGACCAACTACACCACCTCCGGCGTGAGCCGCATCATCACCACCCTGGAGGAGGAGATCGGCTTTCCGCTGCTGGTGCGCCACCACCGGGGGGTGACCCCCACCAACGAGTGCCGGCTGCTGTTGCCGGACGTGCGCGCCTTTCTCCACGCGGAGGAAAAACTCAAGCAGCAGGTCGCCCAGCTGAACGGGCTGGAGATCGGTTCGCTCACCATCGGCACGGCCTACAGCGCCAGCTACCCGCTGCTCACCCGGCAGGTGGTGAAATTCGTGGAGCGGTATCCCAACATCAAGGTGAGCATCCTGTGGGGCTACAACCGGGAGCTTCGCCGGGCGGTGCTGGAGCGGCGGATCGACCTGTGTCTTGTGTGCCGGGGAGAGGAGGAGCTGGAGTGGATGCCCCTGCGCAAGGACCGGATGATGGTTCTGGTGGACGAGCGGCACCCCATGGCCGGCGAAAAGGTGTTTCCCGTGGAGGCGCTGGCGGGGGAGCCCTACATCGACATCTGCTCCAGCCAGGAGACCGACGCGAACCAGATCCTCGCCCGCTATGGGGTGGAGCCGAACACCAAGTTCACCACCTCCGACCGCTACGCGGCGCACGAGATGGTGCGGGCGGGGCTGGGGGTGGCGCTGGTGAACGAGACCCAGATCCTGCCCGAGCACAAGGGCATCCGGGCCATCCCCCTCTCGCCGCCGCAGATGGTGGAGATCGGCCTGGCCTGCCTGCCCCAGGCCACCCTGGCCACCCGGCGCTTCATCCGCTTCTGGGAGGGCGAGAACTGAAAAAGGCAAAAACGGGCCCTGGGCGAACCGAAGGTTCGCCCAGGGCCCGTTTGAAAATTCAGTTCACAGTTCGCTCAAAAGGGGAATGACGGCGAACAGGTCGGGCACGATGGCCGCCGCCAGCCGCCGCAGCTCGTCGGTGGGCTCCATCAGGTCCGGCACCATCACCGCCTTGCAGCCCGCCGCAGCCCCGGCGCGGATGCCGTTGGGGCTGTCCTCCAGCACGATGCACCGCTCCGGCGCCACGCCCGCCAGCGCCGCGCCCTTCAAAAACACCTCCGGGTCGGGCTTGCCCCGCGTCACCTCGTCGCCGCAGATCTGCCCCTTGAAAAAGCCGCCGATGCCCGCCATGCGCAGGTACTGCTCGGTGGTGTTCCGGCGGGTGCTGGTGCACACCACCGCCGGCAGCCCCCGGCGGCGCAGTTCTTCCAGCAGCTCCACCAGGCCCGGCTTTTTGTCCAGGCCCCGGTCGTTCACCAGCCGGGCCATCACCACCCGGGCCTTTTCCTGGTAGGTGTCAAAGTCAAAGTCCTCCCCCAGCGCGGCGCGGCACACCTGCCGGCAGTCCGTCAACGTGCGGCCCCGCATGGCCACCACGATGTCCAGCGTCACCGGCAGATGCTCCTCCCGGGCCGTCTCCAGCCATGCCTCGGTCCACAGCCGCTCGGTGTCGAACATCAGGCCGTCCATGTCAAACAATACCCCTTCGATCATATGTCCTCTTCCTTTCCTGCCCCCTCACAGAGGCCCTTTTACCCGCTGGTCGTCCTCGTCCTCTTCCTCCCGGCGCTCCATGGAAAGCCGGCCCAGGCCCAGGTCCTTCTGCAGAATACTGCCCGCGCCGATGGCGCCTTTGCCGTATTTGCTGCGGATGGCGTCCAGGCTGCGCTCCAGCTTCTCCCGCCGCGGGTCGGGTCGGGGCGCGTCCTCAAAAAAGCTCTGCTGCACCGCCGCCGGCTGGTCGGCGAGGCTTTGCGCCGTCACCGTGAGCATCCGCACCGGTGTGCCCTCCCGCCAGTTGGCCGCCATCAGCTGCCAGGCCGCCCCGGCCAGGTCCCGGGCCAGGTGGGTGCTCATGGCCAGGCGCTGCTGGCGGGTGATGGTCTGGAGGGAGGCGTAGCGCACCGTCAGCTGCACCGCCCCCGCCCACAGGCCGTGGCGGCGCAGCCGGGCCGCCACCTCGTCCGACAGGGCCGCCAGCGCCGAGCGCACCTCGGCGGCGGTGGTCAGGTCATGGGGGAAGGTGCGCCCGCTGCCCACGCTCTTCACCGGCTCCTTTTCGCCCCAGCGGCGCACCGGCGCGTCGTCCAGCCCCCGGGCGTAGCGGCTCAGGGTGTGCCCCAGCTTGCCCAGGGCGGCGGCCAGCGCCCGCTCGTCCGCCGCTGCCAGGTCCCCGATGGTGGCAATGCCCATCCCCGCCAGCTTTTCGGCGGCGGAGCGGCCCACAAAGAGCATGTCCCGCGCCGGCAGCGGCCAGAGGATGTCCCGGAAGTTTTCCCGGGTGATGAGGGTGGTGGCGTCCGGCTTTTTGTAGTCGCTGCCAAGTTTTGCGAACACCTTGTTGAAACTCACCCCCACCGATACGGTAAGGCCGGTGGCCTCGCGCACCTGGGCCCGCAGCCGGTCGGCCAGGTCCCCGGGGCTTTGGGCGAACAGCTGCCAGGAGCCGGTCACGTCCAGCCAGCTCTCGTCGATGCTGAAGGGCTCCACCCGGTCGGTGCAGCGGCAGTAGATCTCGTTGATGATCTTGTAATAGTGGACGTACCGCTCCCGGTGGGGCGCCAGCAGCACCAGGTCCGGGCATTTGCGCTTTGCCTGCCAGATAGTCTCGGCGGTCTTGACCCCCAGGGCCTTGGCCGGCTCGTTCTTGGCCAGAACGATGCCGTGGCGGCTGGCCGGGTCGCCGCACACCGCCACCGGTCTGCGGCGCAGTTCGGGGTGGCTGAGCAGTTCCACACTGGCGTAAAAACTGTTGCAGTCGCAGTGCAGGATCCACCGCTCGGCCATGCCCGTCGCCCCCTTTGCGATACCAGTATACCACAGCGGCGCAAGCTGTGCTATAATGGCAGACAGGGAAAGGGGCGAGAGCGATGCCGTTCACACCGTACCAGCTGCTGTGGTACTTTTTCATCTACGCGTTTCTGGGCTGGTGCCTGGAGGTGGTGTTCTGCACCGTCAACTCCGGCCAGTGGGTCAACCGGGGCTTCTTGAACGGCCCGGTCTGCCCCATCTACGGGGTGGGCATGGTGGTGGTGCTGCTGGCGCTGCAGCCGCTGGCGGACAATCTGCTGCTGCTCTTTGCCGGCTCGCTGGTGCTCACCAGCCTGCTGGAGCTGGCCACCGGCTATGTGCTGAAAAAGGCCTTTCACACAAGCTGGTGGGACTACTCCGACCAGCCCTTCAACATCGGGGGCTACATCTGTTTGAAATTCAGCCTGGCCTGGGGCCTGGGGGGCATGGCGGCGGTGCGGCTGCTCCACCCGCCCATCGCCCGGCTGGTGGACCGGCTGCCGCACACCCTGGGCTGGGTGCTGCTGGCGGTGATGGCCGGCGTGATGGCGGCGGACCTGGCCGCCACGCTGGTGACCCTGGCGGGCCTGGAGCGGGACCTGCGGGAACTGGAAAAGCTGGCCGCGGCCCTGCGCCGGGGCAGCGACGCGGTGAGCAAGGGGCTGGGCGACGCGGCTCTGGCCGCCGACGACAAGCTGGCCGAGGGCCGGCAGGCCCTGCCCGGCCGGCTGGCCGACCTGGAGGCGCGGCGGGACCTGCTGCGGGCCTCCCTCACCGACCGGCGGCTGTTTGGCGCGCGTCGCCTGCTGCGGGCCTTCCCCGGGATGCAGAACCTGCGCCACCGGGAGGCGCTGGAGGCGCTGAAGGCGCTGAAGGCGGAACTGGCCCGGAAGCTGCGCCCCTGACCGAAAGGCGCTTTGTTGTTGAACTTTATCCGGAATCTCCCCGGACGCAAAAAAGAGCGACCGAGCGCCCCTTTCCGGGGCTGCCCGGCCGCTCTTTTTTTGAGGGGATGGGCGGCGGGCCCGCCCTTGCCGCCGCTTTACGCGGCCGGCTGGGACGCGGGTTCCGCCGACTCCACGGCGGGTTGTGCCGCCGGTTCGGCCGCCTCCGGGGCGGGCTGGGTGACTTCCGGGGCCGGCTCGGTGACTTCCGGCACAGGCTCGGTGACTTCCGGCACAGGCTCGGTGACCTCCGGCGCGGGCTCGGTGACCTCCGGCGTGGGCTCGGTCACCTCCGGCGCGGGTTCGGTCACCTCCGGCGTGGGTTCGGTCACCTCCGGCGTGGGCTCGGTGACCTCCGGCGTGGGTTCGGTCACTTCCGGTTCGGGCTGGGTGACCTCCGGTTCGGACGCCGGCGCGAACATGCAGGACCCGGT
>DSLFC04102__coassemble_1193_pt1 | contig 16956 bp, 13 predicted proteins | sample DSLFC04102__metabat2_high_PE_037 | metagenome-assembled genome bin DSLFC04102
GACGGGACGGGCCGGAGGTCTTATTCTATATATAACGTTATAATACGACTCAAAACGTTGTATTATGGCCCCTGCGGGGGGAAACTTTTTAGGAGGGTATCGTATGCAGAAACAGAAGAAAAAATTTGAACTGCCCCATGTCTATACGATCGCATTCCTGCTGATTATCCTGTTCGCGATTCTGACGTGGATCGTCCCTTCCGGCCAGTTCGAGAGGACTGAGATGGAAACGGCGGCCGGCACCCGTGAGGTGGCCGTGGCAGGTACATACCAGGAAGTGCCCAAGGTGGACGCGGAGGGCAACGATCTGCGGCAGGGCCTGGCTGAGATCCTGATGGCTCCCACCCGCGGCATTCAGGGCGCCAGCGATGTTGTGGCGTTCGTTTTGCTGATCGGCGGCTCCTTTGCCATCCTCACCAAGACCAACGCGATCAACGCGGGCATGAGCCGCGTGATCAAGAAGCTGAAGGGCAAGGACATCCTGCTCATCCCTGTGGTGATGATCCTGTTCAGCATCGGCGGCACCTCCTTTGGCATGTCGGAGGAAGCGCTTCCGTTCTACGCCATCTTCCTGCCCATCATCATGAGCCTGGGCTACGATTCCATGACGGCCTTCATGGTGTGCTTCCTCGGGCCTCAGATGGGCTACATCGGCTCCACCGTGAACCCCTTCAACGTGCTGATCGCCCAGGGCGTTGCGGGCATCCAGGGCAACCCCCAGCTGTGGTTCCGCTTCATCCAGTACGCGGTGTTCACCCTCATCGGCATCGTCTGGGTCATGATGTACGCCCGCAAGGTGAAGAAGAATCCCCAGGGCTCCATCACCTACAAGGACGATTTCGCAAAGCGTGAAGAGTTTGCCGTGGAAGGCATAAATGCGGATATGCCCTTCACCCTGCGGCAGAAGCTGGTGCTCATCGTGTTCGCCGTGGGCATGGGCATCATCGTTTGGGGCCTGGTCACAAGAGGCTGGTACATGGACGAGATCAGCATGGTCTTCCTGGCCATCGGCCTGTTGTCCGGCATCGTGGGCGGCCTCGGCGAGAAGGAGATGGCCGAGGAATTCGTCAAGGGCATGGCGGACTTCGTCTACGCCGCCGTGATCATCGGCATCGCCCGCGGCATCCTGGTGGTGGCCGAAGGCGGCCTGATCATCGACACCATCCTGAACAGCCTGGCCAACTTGCTGGCCGGCGTGCCCACCGCGGTGTTCACCACCATGATGTACTTCGCCCAGGCGTTCCTGAGCATCCTGGTGCCGTCCTCCTCCGGTCTGGCCGCCCTGACCATGCCGGTCATGGCGCCGCTGACCGATCTGATGGGCGTGAACACCGAGGCGTCGGTCACCGCGCTGTGCATCGCCAACCAGACCATGAACACCATCAGCCCCACCGCCGGCATGACGGTCGCCGGCCTTGCCGTGTGCAAGATCAGCTTCCCCCAGTGGTGGAAGACCTGCTGGAAGTTCATGATCGTGGTGGTGGTCGTGGGCGTCGTGTTCACCGCCATCTCCGGTATGCTGCCGGCTTGACGCGTCTTTCATCTGACAGCAAGAACGGCCCCGGGCGCTGCTGCGCCCGGGGCCGCTTTGTGTGTGAATGCCGCGCCGGCCTGAACGGCCAGCGTGGAGAGAACGCTTGGAAGGACGCAGCTTTGCGGGAGGTGCATGGGCGGCGGAACGGCTGAGTTCGGGGCCGTGTCTCAGACCGTTCGCCTGCGGCCGGATCATTAAAAATACCTCCCCGAGAAATGAGCCCTGATGGGATAGTTCCGTGCACAAGGAGAAAATAATGCGTCAAATTGCATAAATTATTTCTCCAAGCAATGTAGAATTAGACAAAAATCAATAAAAGTCTTGACAAGCAGGCTGTTTCACAATAAGCTAAAAGGGAAGGGTGTAAACACGAGTGTATGCGGCGGGACGGCGGCGAGGGATGAATTGATTTTGAACGTCTTCCCGCGTGCAGCTCCTTGGGTTTGCATGAAACAGACCGAATACAAATAGGAGGAAACAGAAATGAAAAAGATGCTTGCTTTGGCCATGGCATTTGTCATGTCGCTGTCCTTGGCGGCCTGCGGCAGCACGCCCGCCAGCACGCCCGCTCCCTCCGAGCCGGCGTCCGCGGCTTCCGCCGAGGGCACGGAAAACAAGGAGCCTGTCAACCTGCGCTTCTACAACTACGCCCTTTCCGAGACCGCGAAGGCGGAATGGTGGGAGGAGACCATCGCCAACTTTGAGGCGGAATACGACTGGATCACCGTTGAGCCGATCTCTGTGGACTACAACAGCATGGTGACTACCCTCACCAACGACCTGGCCTCCGGCCTGACCGCCGACATGATCTACGGCGAGATCACCTGGGTGCCCGCTCTTGCGGACGCCGGGTTCATCGACAAGCCGGAAAATGTGCTCAGCCCCGAATTTTATGCCGGCTACAATCAGGATGTGCTGTCCGCCTTCCAGTACAACGACGGCATCTACGGCGTGCCCCACTACATGACCAACTGGCTGATCTTTGTCAATAAGGACCTGATCGAGGCGGCGGGCCTGAGCATGGACCAGTTCCCCACCACCGAAGCCGACCTGAAGACCTGGATCGAGACGCTGGCGGAGTATTATAAGGGCACCGACGTGTCCACCATCTTCGGCATGACCACTGCGGAAGTGGCCGCCACCGGCATGGCGCTGAACGGGATGTACACCGCCTTCGGCGGCACACTGTTCAACGACGACGGCACCCTGGCCGACTTGAACGAGGCCACCAACAAGACCGCGATGAGCGAGATGCTGGATTTCTGCAAATACCTCATCGGCAACGGCTACACGCAGGAGAACCTGAAGCTGAAAGATTACCGCGCTTCCTTTGGCGCCGGCAATGTGTGTATGTACGTTGACCAGTCCTGGGGCTATGCCCAGATCGGCGAAGTGGACGCCAACGCTGCCAACTTCACCGTGACCGCTCCGCTGCCCACCCAGCTGGGCACCAACGGCAAGGGCCTGTCGCTGGTTTCCGCCCACTCCTTCCTGTTCGGCGCCGGCCTGGAGGACTCCCACAAGGAGGCCATCGACCTGTTCATCCAGTATTGCACCAGCAACGAAGTGATGGAGGGATATCTGAACAACATCGGCCTTGCGTTCCCCGCCCATGAGAATATGGCGGACTGCAAGATCTCTCCCATTCTGGAAGGCGCTGCAAAGGGCGTGAACAACACGGTGTACCAGCCCATGCCCGCCGCTCTGGCCAGCGTCCAGACCGAGATGGCCACCGCCGCCCTGAACTACACCGTCAACGGGATGTCGCTGGACGACACGATCGCCGATTTCATCACGCAGGCAGAGTACTATATGAACCAGTAATTTGCCCGACACGCGTATACGTGGGGGGTGGGTGACGTCACCCACCCCTTTTTTGGAACACAAGGAGTGGAAACTGTATGCAAACCGTGAAAAATGACGTCGTGACGGGAGCGCAAAAGTCTTTTTCGCTGCTTAAGACCCGGCGGCAAAAGGACGCCGCATTCTCTTTGCTGCTGCTGACGCCCGCGATCATCTGCTGCGTCGTCTTTATCCTGTTTCCCATCATCGATTCGGTAAAAATGAGTTTTACCACCTACAAGATCGCGAACCTTACCCAAAACATTCCGGGCGAGTGGAACAATTTCGCGAACTACACCCGCCTGTGGTCTTCGGGGAAGCTGCAGGATTCCATTAAAGTGACGCTGCTGTTTGTGGTTGTAACGGTCGCGCTGAGTTTTGTGATCAGTATGACGCTGGCACTGATGCTCAACAGCAAGATCCGGGGCGCGCGTTTGCTGCGCAGTATCATGATGATCCCGTGGGTGATCCCCACCGTCATTTCCGGTTTGCTGTGGGCCTGGATCTACGCAAACCCCTACGGCCTGCTTCAGTATGTGATCGGCGTTCTTACGGGCGGGCAAGTGACCGGGTTCGGCATCCTGAACAATCAGGAGACCGCGATCTGGGGCGTGATCATCGTTGCGCTGTGGAAGCAGATCCCGCTCATCACCCTGCTTTTGCTGGCGGGGATGCAGAATGTTCCGGAGGATATTCTGGAGGCGGCTAAACTGGACGGCGCCAACTACCTCCAATGCCTGTTCAAAATCATTTTTCCTTTTATGCGCAGCGTGATCGCGGTGACGGTCTCCCTGTCCATCATCGACAACTTCAAGCAGTATCCCCTGTTTGCCACGCTGACCAACGGCGGCCCGGCGTCCGCCACAACAACGCTGGCAGTGCTTTCCTACGATGAGGCGTTTGTCAACTACAACTACGGTTCCGGCGCGGCGGTGACTACCGTATGGCTGCTGCTGATGGTTGTTGTTGTGTTCCTGTTCAACGCCGTCTTCCACAAAAAGGGCGATTGAAGGGGGATGTGAGCAATGAATCCGAAATTGAAACGCACTACACTGCGGTTTGGCGGCAGCGCACTGAAATACCTGGCGATCATCGCGATCTTTTTCTTCCTGCTGTTCCCGGTTTATTGGATGCTCGTCACGTCGTTGAAGACAAACGCGGAATCCTACCGCGCGATCCCGACTTTCTGGCCGGAGGCTGTCAACTTTGACGGCTACGTTTCCCTCATCAAGGATGGCAAGTTCCTGACTTACTACAAGAACAACATCATTGTCTCCGCGATGTCGGCGGTCTTCATCTGCTTTGTGTCGCTCTTTGCGGGATACGCGCTGAGCCGCTTCCACTTCAAGTGGAATATCCTCCTGTTCGCGACCTTCTCCTTCACTCAGATGATGCCCGTGATCAGCCGTCTGATCTCCCTGTATACCATTCTGCGCAAGATCAACCTGACCGACACCCGGATCGGCCTGGTGCTGGCCATCAGCGCGACGCAGATACCCTTTGCGGTGTCACTGATGGCATCCTTCTTTGACGGCATACCACGAGAACTGGAGGAGTCCGCCTCGGTGGATGGCTGCGGGCGGTTCAGAACACTGTTCAGCATCATCATGCCCCTGGTGGTACCGGGACTGCTGGCCGTGGGCGTTTACAGCTTCCTGCAGACCTGGGACGACTATCTCCACGCGATCACTCTGATCCGCTCGGCGGACCTGTGGACGCTGTCTCAGGGCCTGAAACTGACCTATCTGGGCGAAGTCAGCGACTGGCAGCTGATCAACGCGGCCTCTACGCTGGGCGCGATCCCCATGGTCTTTGTGTTCTTCTTCTTCCAGAAATACATGATCAAGGGCCTCGTTTCCGGCGCTGTCAAGGGGTGAGCGCACGACTGGTTTTTGAGTTGGGCGGCGCATAAACGCCGTGCTGCCGGCTGCCGCAGAACAAGATTCTGCGGCAGCCTTTTTATGAGAGGAGAGATCGCCATGAAGCAGAACATCCTGCTGTATTTCACCGATCAGCAGCGAGCGGATACCTGCGGCTGTTACGGGCAGAGCCTTCCGCTGACGCCGCACCTGGACGGGCTGGCCCGGGAGGGGACGATGTTCGAGCACGCCTTCACGGCCCAGCCGGTGTGCGGGCCTTGCCGTGCCCTGTTTCAAAGCGGAAAATGGCCCACCGAAACCGGTTGTTTCCGCAACAAGATCATGCTTCCCACCCGGGTGAAACCATTGGGCGAATACATGGAGGAGGCGGGATATGAGACCGCCTACATCGGCAAATGGCACCTGGCCAGCGAGGGGGAGATCGGCAAGCCGTCGGTGATCGACCATTCCCGCACGGCCGTTCCCAGAGAACTGCGGGGCGGCTACACCGGCTTCTGGCGGGTGTCGGACGTGCTGGAATTCACCAGCCACGGCTACGACGGCTATGTCTTTGACGAGAACGACCGCCGCATCGATTTCAAGGGCTACCGGGCGGATTGCATCACCGACATGGCCCTGGAGTTCTTCGATCAGTACGACGGCAAAAAGCCGTTTTTCATGACGGTCTCTCACATCGAGCCCCATCATCAGAACGACCGCGGGCATTACGAAGGCCCGATCGGGTCCAAAGAGAAATATAAAGACTACCAGCCGCCGAAGGACCTGGAAGCTCTTGGGGGCGACTACCGGGAGGAATACCCGGACTACCTGGGGCAGGTGGCTTCGCTGGACGAAAATCTGGGCAGGATGATCGCGCGGCTCAAGAAGGAGGGACTGTATGAGAATACCGTCATCCTCTTTGTTTCCGACCACGGCAGCCACTTCAAGACCCGCAACCGGGACAAGCATCTGAACGGTGCGGACGACTACAAGCGCTCCATGCACGACGCCTGCCTGCGCGTCCCCTTTGTGATCGCCGGCGGGCCGTTCAGGGGCAAAGGCTGCTTCAAAGACATCGTCAGCACCGCCAGCCTGCCCAAGACCATACTGGGTCTGGCGGGCGTGCGGGTGGGCGACGCTATGATCGGCGAAGACCTGGCGGACGTGGTGCAGGGTAAGTGCCCCCACCGGCGCAACGAGGCCTTCGCGCAGATCTCGGAGAGCCGTGTGGGCCGGGCGATCCGCACGCCGGACTATGCCTATTCCGTCTACGCGCCGGGGCTGAACGGCTGCGAAGCGGCGGACTCGCCGGTCTATGCGGACGATTTTTTGTACGATCTAAAACAGGATCCCTACGAGCTGAACAACCTGATCGACGATCCGGCCTATGCCGAGGTGAAACAGCAGCTGCGCCTGAAGCTTTTGACGTGGATCCGGGAGGCGGAAGGGAAGAGCCCCGTCATTACGGACGATTGAATGGCCGCCCGGTGCGCGACGACGCACAAGGACCGCCGCCCCGGCCGGGGCGGCGGTCCTTGTGTTCTGAAGATTTGCGGCGCCGGTCCGCAAAGAGCTCTTCCGGTCGGGTCGATGGTGCCCGGCCCCCGGAACACGGGCGCGGAAGCGCTCATCCTTTGATGCCGGCGGAGGCCACGCCCTTCACAATGTATTTTTGGAAGATGATGAAAACGATGATGATGGGAAAGGCAAGCAGGGCGCCCGCGGCCATTGTAAGGCCCATGCCGGTGAGATACTGGGAACGGAATACCGGCAGACCAACGGGGATCGTCACAAGATCCGGCTCGGTGATGGAGATGAACGGCCACAAAAAGTCGTTCCAGCTTTGCATGAAGATCAGAATGGCCAGGGAGGACAGCGCCGATTTGGAAAGAGGAGCCGCGATGCCGAAGCATATCCGCAGCCAGCCGCACCCGTCGATCTTCGCCGCCTCGAAGAGGGCGGAGGGCAGACCGTCGAAGAAGTTTTTCAGAATGATGACGGCAAAGGGGGTGGCAATGGCGGGAACGATCAGCGAGAAGCGGGTGTTCAGCAGCCCGATGCTCTGAAACTGGGTGTAAAGCGGAATGAGCGTCGCCTCACGGGGGATCATCATGCCGATCATCACCAGAAGAAAGACAGCGGTTTTTCCGGCAAAGCGGATCTGTGAGAAGGCAAAGGCCGCGAGCGTGCAGATCAAAAGCACACAGACGGTGGTGATCGTGGCAATGATCGTGCTGTTCAAGATCCAGCGGAAAACGTCCGCCTGCGGATGATGCAGCACCGCTTCGATGTTCTCCATCGTGAACGGGGGCACAAACCAATTGCGGATCTTTGTCGTGTCGACGCTTTCCGGCTTGAAAGTCACCACCGCCATCCACACGATCGGGATAAGCCACAGCAGGCACAGACCATACGCTGCCGCGTTGACAAACAATTTGGGGAGGAACCCCGTCTTTTTTTGCATCCTGTTACGCCTCCTGCCGATTCATGATCTTGAGCTGGACGATGGATACGGATAGAATGACGAGCAAAAGTACAAAGGACGCGGCGGAGGCCTGACCGATTTGGAAGGTCGTGAAACCGGTCTCGTACACATACTGCAACAGCGTGCGGCTCGCGCCCGCCGGGCCGCCGCTCGTGATCAGGAAGACCTGGCCGAAGATCTTGAAGGATGCGATCGCCTGCAAAAACAGCACCAGCAGGTGAGTGCGCTTGAGGCAAGGGATGGTGATCCGCATGATCCGCTGCAGACCGGTGGCGCCGTCGATGGCCGCCGCTTCGTACTGCTCGGCGGGGATCTCCTGAAGACCCGCCAGATAAATCAGCATATAGTATCCGGTGTTCCACCAGAAAGTCACCATCACGATGGAGGGCCAGACCAGGGCCTCGCTGGTCAGCCAGAAAATCTCCTGCTTGATCCCGATCGCGTGCAGGCCCGCGTTCAGGAGGCCGGTGTAGGGCTGGAGAAGGTTCAGCCAGATCACAGCCGTAATGGAGACGGCCAGGATGTTCGGCAGGAAAAAGGTGGAACGCACAAAGGTGCGGCCCAGCAGCAGCTTGCTGTCCACGATGAGGGCCAGGACCAGCGCGCCCAACATGAAGATCGGCGTCGAGATCAGCACATACAGAAGGGTGTTGGTGAGCGCTTTCCAGAAAACGGGATCGCGAAACAGGCGGAGGTAGTTGTCAAATCCAATGAAAACCTTTGCGCCGGTGATGTTCCACTTGAAAAAACTGATGATGAACCCCTGGATCATCGGGTAAAGACTGAATACCGCATAGACCGCGAGAAACGGAAGGAGAAAGGCATAGCCGGCGAAGGTGTCCCGCGGCGCGGAGCGACGCGTTCGGGTGGGGGAGGTGTGAAGCATGATATCGCCCTCTTTCAAAAAGCGGGAGCAACATACGATGAGATGTTGCTCCCGCCCAAGATTGTTTAGTTGCAGATCAGAGATTCGGCAGAAGCTGGTTCAGATTATCGCGAACCTGTGCGACGGCTTCCTCGGGAGTGATGGTGCCGAGCATCCCTTTCTGGATCGGATCGGTGACTTCGGCGATTTGGTGCAGATTGGCGTTGGGGATGGTGTAGATCGGGACCGCCACGTCCAGCGTGGATTCATAGTACTTGGGCCAGGGCATATTGGCAAATTCCTCGGTCTGCGTAGAGGGCACATAGGCGGGCAGATGACCGGCCTCGGCCCATTTGTAGTTGTTGTCGCCCCACCATTTGATGAATTCCAGGATGGCTTTGGTCTTGGCGTCGCTCATGTCGTTTTTCTGGGGGATGATAAAAGCGTGGTTCGTGGTCACAAGAGCGTTCTTGACCCCCAGCTGAGGGAAGGTGGTCACGCCAAAATCGTCGCCCAGCGCGTCCGCGGCGGCAGAGACGTTCCAGGAGCCGTCGATGTAGAACGGGACCTGGCCGGCTTTGAACATATCCAGATCGGCCGGGGGAGTCAGGTTCTCCAGAACATAGTCCGCGTAGATCTTCTGATACTTGGTCAGCGCTTCAACGGCCAGCGCCTCGTCAAAGTTGACGGTGCGGGTCTCAAGGTCTACAAAATCGTGTCCGCCAAGCTGCTCGTACATGGTCAGCCAGCCGAGCACCAGCTGAGGAGGACGCATGGTCAGCGCCAGGGGATCGGCGATCCCGGTCTTGTCGGCGGCGGTCTGGAGCATGGACATGAAGTTGTCATAGCCGGGCTCCAGCTTCAGGGAACCGTCCTCGTTCAGAAGGCCGGTGTCCGCCAGCAAGCGCTTGTTGTACATCAGGACCCGGATCAGATTGTCGCAGGGAACAGCGTAGTACTCTCCATCCACCTCGGCGGCCTGCATCGCTGCGGGGGTGTAGCCGCCAAAATCAATGTCCACGCCAAGGCGCTCGGCCTCGCTGCTGATGGGCACCAGCATACCGTCCGCCTGCAGTCCCGTGACGAAACCGCCGATGTAGGAAATGGCGAAATCGGGGCCCTCTCCGCTCATCATGCCGGTTTTCAGCTTGGTCGCGAACTGGGTGAAATCCTGCTGCTGGAAGTCGATGTGGACATTCGGATGGGTGCTGTTGTATTCCTCAAAGATCTTGCTGGCAACGGTCACGTCGCCGCCTTCCCTGTGGGCAATAGGCGGTTTCTGCTCTCAAAGAAGGCTTTTTTACGCCGCTGCGCGCGGGTGCGAATTCTGCAAATAGAGCACAAATTCTGCATAGGGGGAATGGAACGTGGCGGATACGTCCAAGCGCACAAGGTATTTCCTTCGCTATCTGGCGGCGTTTTGTGTGCCGGTGCTGTGCATCACAACGCTGCTTCTCTTTTTCGATTACCGCAATCAGATCTCGGCAACGCAGTCCAGAGGCATCGGGCAGCTGCAGCAGATGGCGGCCAACATAGATTATCTTGAGACCAAGATCCATTCCACGACGCTTCATATGTCCGGAAACGATCGCCTCACAAGTCTGGACACCACCTCATTTGACCCCGCAACGTACACATCGAACCGCATCTTTGGCCTCCTTCACTCCTACGAAAACAATCTCCCGAGCGGCGTGACGATGCTGTACTATCTCCGCGGGGGACAGTACATCTACTCAAACGAAAAGTTTTTCAGCTACAACGATTTCATCGCGAGCTCCGACTATGAGGCCGCGCTCGGACGGGCCGATCTTTACCTGATGCTGAACAGCGTTCAGGAAAAAACGCTGATCGGGCTTGACTCCTATGATGGGTCGGAAGCGTACTGCACGGCCCTGTACTGTCCCATCCCCGAGATCGACGACGCGCCCGAAGCCACGGTGTGCTTTCTGCTTCGCGACGCCTTTTTTCAGGATGTTGTGGAGCAGTATTTTCCGCGGATGGAGGCCTGCGCGGTGGTGACGGACGGGCACCAGCTCGTTTTCAACGGCGCCGCGTCCCTCTACACAGCGGAACAGGCGGTGGAACTGCTGGAAAAGAACCCCGGCAGCGGTGTGATGCGCCTTGCCGTTTCGGAAAAGCCGTTCATCTTTTTGAGAGAAAGATCCGCAAATTCGGACTACAACTACGGCGTCCTGATCCCGGAAGAGATCTTCTTCCAAAACACGGAGCAGAAATTTGGATTGCTCAGCCTGCTGGTGTGTGTGATGCTTCTTTTCAGCATTGCGGCGGCGATGTTTCTGGCATACTCCCACTACATCAGCGTATACCGTGCCAACGAGAGGATCGACTCGGTATCGGAGGAACTGGGGGCCCGCAATCAGCTGATCCGGGAAATGGTGCTGCGAAGGCTCGTGAAAGGGACCATAGAAAACGACGATGAGGCCGTGCTGGCATACAATCTTCGGTGCGCGGGGCTGGATTTTGCCCACCCCTATTTTGCCGTTTTTGTCTGCGACTGGAAGGATCTGACGCTCAGTGAAGACGCGATCACCAATGCGATCGGAGCGCTCAACCGGCTGCGAAACGATTGCGTGGCGATGTATCCCGCCCAGATCCCGGAGGACGACCGCCTCGCGGTGATCCTGAATTTCAGGCAGGCGGAGCAGGATCAGAACGCGATCGCCGCCGAGATCTGCGCGGCCTTGAAGGAGCAGGGGATCGCCGGCTACGCCGCCGGGATGGGGCTTGTGTACGGATCGCCCTTTCAGATCGACGATTCCTATGTGGAGGCGCTTGTGGCCATCAGCGAGGCCATGCCGCTGCTGCCTTGCGGAGCGCATATCTTCTCCACGGCGGAAAAGCTGGATGAGCAGTCGTACCAGTATCCGTATGCGGAATATGCGCTGATCGAACAGAGCATACGCAATGGAAATTCGGGTGTGGCCGTCGATGCGATCAGGCACGTGGTGGAGCGCATCGACAAGATCGGCGCGTCGCCGCTGATCCGCAAGTGCCTGCACTTTGATCTGATCAATATGATCATCAAGGTCGCGGCTACCAGCCGGCATCCCCTCTCCAACGCGGAGATCGCACAGCTTTCCAGCTGGGAGTCGAAGGACGCGCTGACCCAGCAGCTCGAGGGGATCCTCCGGCGGCTGGCGGAGCAGGCCAAAAGCGAGAACGCCGAGTCTCAGAAGAGCGCAAAATTTGCGTTGATCGACTATGTACAGACGAATTTCCGGGACAACGCGCTGACGCTGGAGACCCTGGCGACCCACTTCAACCTTTCCTATACCTATGTCAGCAAGGTATTTAAGGAGGAGACGGGGCACACCTTTTTATCGTATCTCACCCAACTGCGTTTCCAGTATATCAAAAAACAGCTGGAATCAACGGACACGCCGATCAAAGAGATCGCAGCGGCTGCGGGCTACAACGACCTGACAAACTTCATGCGCAAATTCAAAAACGCGGAGGGGATCACGCCCGGGCAGTATCGCACCGGTCATCAGGCATAAAAAGGGAACTCCCGGAGCCCTGGGGCTCCGGGAGTTCCCTTTTTGGCAATAATGGCGGGTCAAAGTTCCACTACGGGAATGTTCAACAGCTTGGCGATGGCGATCATCTTGTCGGCCACATCCTGCCACACAACACTGTAATGGTGGCTCATACCGCTGTCGGCGATCTCCTGCACCAGCTGCAGCACGGGGGTCTTGATCTTGACGTTCACCATCGAGCCGCGGGTGTTGCGCACCGTGGGGATCGCTTCGCCCCGCAGCAGGAACAGGCGATACTGCCCGTCGATGTTGGTGAAGCGGGCGGCTGTCACAGGCCCGGGCTTCAAAGCGCACCAGAAGGAGGTGCCCTGATTGACCAGCGGGTGATTGCACATGGTGACGCCGTCGGAGGTATCGTGCAGGCTGGGCGCGGCGTTGCCGCAGTGCCAGAATGTGACGGTGTTCTCTTTCTCGTCGATGTTGATGAGATCGGTCACAAACGTGGGCTTGCCGCTGAGCATATTCTGCACAATGGCTGCCAGGCCTGCGTCCACATCGCCCTCGCAGGAGATGCCGATGCCCTCGTCCGCCAGGCGGCCCAGCACCGCGCAGGGGGCGGAGTGAAGGTTGCCCATTTCCGGCCAGCATTTGATGGCGGAATAATCATACCCGCGGGCAGGCGCCAGCTGTTTCAGGGCGAGATAAAGGCGCGCGTGGTTTTCCAGATGCCCGTCGGGCAGGGCGCTGATATCCCATGTACCGCTGATGCGGGCCATCTCCGCCTCCACTTCGCTCCAGGGCAGCTGGGCCATGGTGTCGAACACCACCTTCAGGTCAGTCTCTTCAAAGTTGATGCCGAAGGTGCGGCGGATCACGACCTCGTCAAAGGCGCAGTTGTAAAAGGCGGTGGGGCGATAGCCGAACAGACCGAAGGTGAAGCCCTGCAGGTTTTTGATCACCGCGTACGCAGCGGTCAGATTGTGCAGTTCGGTGACGACCCGATCTTCCTCTTTGTCGCCGAAGACAACATGATGGGGCGCGTGCAGCCGGGTGAGGCTGGCGCCGTTCATCGCGGCGCAGCACAGGGCGTTGGCGTACAGCCGGTCCTGCCGCTCCCAGCGCTCTTCCCGGGGCGCCCACAAAATGATGGGGCGACGGCAGGCGTCCGCCAGACCGCAGGCGATATCGTCGCCGGTAAACGCGCCGTACACCAGCAGGATCAGGTCCACCTTGTTCTCAGTGAAATATGCGATGCAGTCGTCCAGATCCTCGTGGGAGCACACAAGACGAGAAAAACGGAAGAGTTTGGTCCCGGGCAGGTCGCTCTCCGCCCAATCGCCGTACTCCCGCAGCCGCTTTTCGGGCAGTTCCCGGGGCCAGCGCCCCGAAACAGTCACGGCAAAGCCAACGTTCAGTGCTTTTTTCATAGGAAATTCCTCCTCGTGGCCAAATTATTGTGTGAAACAGAATATAAACACGAGTGTATGCCTTCTGCAAAAATTATATGATATTTCCATTTTTCTGTCAAGAAGGAACGTTCGCGGCGGCGGGATAGGCCCTGTGCGTCAGGTGGTCTTTCGCTCGATCAGCTTCGTGTCGAAATATTTTGTGGAGGCCTTGCCTCCGGCGATCATCTCGTCAAGCATGGTGATGATCGCACGGGCGATGGCGGGACGGTCGATCTCCATGCTGGTCAGCGCGGGGGTGACATAGCTGCTCATGCGGGAGTTGTCAAAGCCGATCACCGAAATATCTTCCGGCACGCGCCGGCCGCAGGCCTGCACCGCTTGCATCGCCACACAGGCCATGTTGTCGTTTCGGCCCACGATGCCGTCCACTTCCAGGCCGCTGTTGAGCCGCGCGCACACGGCGTCGAACAGCTCGTGCTCACTGGTGCAGCCGGTGACGAAGCGGTCGGCGGTGAAGGGCAGGCCGCTCTCCTCCATCTGCGCGCAAAAGCTGCTGAAACGCAGGTCGTCCATCTTGCTGAAACGGCCATGCCGGCTGATGCGGTCGATGTACAGCAGATGCCGCCGCCCCTTGCTTTCCAGCAGCTTCACGCACTCCCGGATCCCTTTGTGCAGCCCGGTGTAGATCCGCCCTGCCTCGTCGCCGATGTTCGGATACTCCCTGTTCATCAAAAGCACCACCGGCACACCGGAGTCGATGAGCCTCTGTACGTATTTTTCGTCAAATCCCGTTGCGCTGATAACGATCCCATCCACAAGGCGGCTGTTGACCTGCGCCACGAACTCGTCGTCGTTCCGGTCGGCCAGAAGAGAGATGAGATAGCCCTTGTCGTAGGCGAGTTTATCCATCTCCTCCACGATCTTGCCAAAGTGCTCGTTGGAGATGTTGTCTGCGATGAACAGGATGTGATTGCTTTTTTTCCCTTTCAGGGTGCGGGCCACGGCATTGGGGTGATAATGCAGTTCCCGCACAGCTGCCAGCACCCGCTCACGCTTGTCCTGCGCCACATAGCGATTGTTGTTCAGCACATAGGAGACCACGGTTTCGGATACTCCGGCCCGTGCCGCCACATCCTTCCGCGTGGGAGTGTTCCTGGTCTGGCTCACGGCAAAATCGTCCTTTCCTCATAGTATTCCACATAATTATTATACCGTTTTGCGATTCTTCGTCAACATGGACAAACAAAATGCTGAAAAGTCCTTGACGAAGGCGTTGCAAAACGGTATACTCAAGATACACACGAGTGTACAGAACACCGACCGGACACCATAATTTGAAGGAGTGATCACAATGCTGACAAACAATCTGGAGCAATTGAAAAAGGCCAGTCGGGAAGGGTATGCCATTCCGGCGATCAACACCCAGGGCGGCAACTACGACATCATCTGGGCGATCTGCAAGGCAGCCGAGGAGCTGCACTCTCCGGTCATTCTGGCGCATTATGTCTCCACGGGCGCGTTCTCCGGCAACGACTGGTTCGTGAACGTGGCGAAATGGTGCGCGAACAAGGTGTCGGTGCCGGTGTCCATCCATTTGGATCACGGGGATGGCTTTCCCATCTGCATGGAGGCGCTGCGCCTTGGATTCACCTCCGTGATGATCGACGGCTCCACCAAACCCATTGAGGAGAACGCGGCGCTCACGCAGAGCGTGGTGAACGTTGCCAGGTGCTTTGGCGTGCCTGTGGAGGCGGAGATAGGGGAATTGCAGCGGCTGGACAACGGCGTTGTGCAGGAGAACAAGAATGTGGCCGACCCGGAGCAGGTGCGCCGCTTTTTGGAGCTGTGCAGCCCGGACACTCTGGCCATCGGTATCGGCAACGCTCACGGCTACTACAAGGGCAAGCCGGATATCAAGCTGGAAGTGCTGCGCGAGGTGCGCAAATTCACCGACATTCCCCTGGTGCTCCATGGCTGCACCGGCATGGACGAGAGCATCGTGAAGGAGGCCATCGGCCTGGGGGTGGCGAAGATCAACTTTGGCACCGAGATCCGCTACAAGTATGTGCAGCACTACGAAGAAGCCCTGCGGGAACTGGATCATCAGGGCCATTCCTGGAAGCTCTCCCAGTATGCAAGCAATGCCCTGTGCGAAGATGTGAAGAAGATCATCCGACTGTCCGGCTCGGAGGGCAGGGCCTGAGCAAACATACAAGGAGGAAGCGGAAATGGCGAATATGCTGGTGGTCCACGGCGGCGCGCCCACGGCGGTGATCAACGCGTCGCTTTACGGCGCGGTGAAAGAAGCGAAAAAACACGCCTGCATCGACAAGATCTATGCCGCCATCGGCGGCAGCGGCGCGGTCATCCGGGAACGGTTCCTGGACATGAAGACCGTGGACGAAGAGCGGCTGGAGCTGCTGCCCTTCACCCCCGCCTCCGCCATCGGCACCAGCCGGGACCACCTGGAGCCCGAGGACTACCGGGCCATCGCCCGGGTCGTCCATAAGCATGGCATCAAATATGTGTTCTTCAACGGCGGCAACGGCAGCATGGATGCCTGCGGCAAGGTGTACAACGCCTGCCGGGAGCTGGGCGTGGAGGTGCAGGTGGTGGGCATCCCCAAGACCATCGACAACGACATCGCCGTCACCGACCACGCCCCCGGCTTCGGCAGCGCCGCGCGGTACATCGCGGCCACCGTCAGCGAGGTGAGCCAGGACGTGCGGGCCCTGCCCATCCACGTGAGCGTGGTGGAGGCCATGGGCCGCAACGCCGGCTGGATCGCCGCCGCCAGCGCCCTGGCCCGGTCCGGCAACGGGGACGGCCCCGACCTCATCTACCTGCCCGAGCGCCCCTTTATCGAGGAGGAGTTTTTGGCGGATGTGAAGGTCCTGGTGGAGAAAAAGGGCGGCGTTGTGGTGGTGGCCAGCGAAGGCCTCACCGGCCCCGACGGCAAGCCCGTTGTGGAGCCCGTCTTTCAGGTGGGCCGCGCTACCTACTACGGCGACGTGAGCGCCCATCTGGCGAATCTGGTCATCAAGAAGCTGGGCGTCAAGGCCCGCAGCGAAAAACCCGGCATCTGCGGGCGTGCCTCCATCGCCTTCCAGTCCTCGGTGGACCGGGAGGAGGCGGTGCTGGCCGGCGCCGAGGCGGTGCAAGCGGCCGTAAACGGAAAAACCGGCGTGATGGTCGGCTTTGAGCGCCTGCCCGGCGCGGAGTACGCCGTGCGGTCCATTCGCATCCCCATCGAGCGGGTCATGCTCACCGAGCGCACCATGCCCGACGAATACATCAACGCGCGGGGAAACGATGTGACGGAGGCCTTTGTGGAGTGGTGCCGGCCGCTCATCGGCGAGCCGCTGCGCCCGTTCGTCACCTTCAAAAACGACCTTTGAGGAGGAAACGCGAATGAAACTGGATTTTGAATACGGCCACGGCCTGATGAGCGCCGAGCTGCCCGAC
>DSLFC04102__coassemble_1206_pt1 | contig 16722 bp, 17 predicted proteins | sample DSLFC04102__metabat2_high_PE_037 | metagenome-assembled genome bin DSLFC04102
GCGCAGAAGTAGGCAAGGCCGCCGTGGGCCTGGTCGTAGCCCAGGATGTTCCACTGGAAAGTCTCGCCGAAGAGGGTCAGCGGGATGCCCGGCCAGCCGAAGGCCGCGTCCCCCAGCCCCGCAAAGGCCGCGGGCAGAAACTGCAGCATCAGATACTTGAACACCGTGATCACGTTGCTGACGATGACGAACAGCCCGCCCTCACGCACCCATTTGGCGGCCGCCGGGTGTTTTGCGGCAAAATTGTTCCAAAAACTCATGATTCCTTCCTTCCTTTTCCGGCCGTTGATTTTCCGCGCAAGGCACATGGCGGAAAGTTTGTTCTGCAAGACAGTATACAACATCTCCGGCCATCGCAGGAGCAAATTTCACAAACGGTCGTTTTTTCATCGCAAGCAGCAGATTGATTAAAAATAATCGTCTGAAATGCCCAAAAACTTGGCAAAAAGTTGTGCGTTCCCACAAGAGTTGCGGGAACAAAAACCAGGGCGTCAGGGCGCCGCCGGCGGCTTCTCACGGTGGGGTGTCAGAACCTCGCCAGCTGACAAGGGGCACAGCAAAAAAATGCCCCCGGCCGAGCCGGGGGTCCTGACGACGCGCGTTGCACAGGCCGCTCCCCGCTCCGGGGCGGCGGGCTGTTTTTACACAGCGGCTTGCCGGCCGCGCCGCCGGATGACGGCGAAGGCCGCGAGGCAGATCAGCACCGACGCCAGCGAGCCCGCCGCTGTGGCAAGGCCCATGGGGAACAGGGTGTCGGGGAACAGGGTGGAGGTGAGGTATACCCCGGGCACCCGCATCAGCGCGATGGCCAGGATGTTGTGCAGGAAGGAGAGTTCCGACCGGCCGCAGGCGCAGAAGTAACCGCTGAAGCTGAAGTGGATGCCGGCGAACACACAGTCCCAGATGTAGCCCCGCAGGTACTGGCCGCCCATCCGGATCACCTCCGCGCCGTCCGACGCGCCGCGGTCGGTGAACAGCGCCACGATGGGTTCCGCCGAAAACTGGATGACGAAGGAGGCCGCCAGGCCGAACCCCGCCGCGATGGCGATGGCGTAGCCCAGGGTCCGCAGCGCCCGGTCGGGCTTGCCGGCGCCGATGTTCTGCGCCCCCAGCGCCGAGACGGAGGACAGCATGGACGAGGGCACCAGAAAGAGGAAGCTGATGATCTTCTCCACAATGCCCACCGCCGCCGCGTCGGTCAGGCCCCGCCGGTTGGCGATGATGGTGATGAGGATGAAGGCGATCTGGATGAGACCGTCCTGCAGGGCGATGGGCACGCCGATGGAAAGGATGCGGCCCATCACCGGCCGGGCGGGGCGGAAATCCTGCTTTTTCAGCGGGATGCTCCTGCGCCGGAGGATGACCGTCAGCGCGATGGCCACGCTGAGCGCCTGGGACAGGGTGGTGCCCAGCGCCGCGCCGGCAGGGCCGATGTCCAGCACCCCCATGAACAGGTAGTCCAGGGCGATGTTGGCCGCGCAGGCCACGGCGATGAAGTACATGGGGCTGCGGCTGTCGCCCATGCCGCGGAAGACGGAACTGATGATGTTGTAGGCGGTGATGAAGGGAACGCCCGCAAAACAGATGGACAGATAGGCGGCGGTGCCTTCCACCGCCTCGGCGGGGGTGGACATCACCGCCACGATGGGCCGCACCAGGGCCTGCAGCAGCGCCATGCAGACCACCGACACCCCCATGAACAGCACGGCGGTGTTGCCCGTGACCCGGGCGGCCAGGCGCCGGTCGCCGCCGCCCACCGCCTGCCCGATGCTCACGGTGGTGCCCATGGCCAGGCCCACGATCATCACCGTGAGCATGTGCATCACCTGGGAACCCACAGATACGGCGGTGATGTCCGCCACGCTGCCGAACTGGCCGATGATGAACAGGTCGGCCATGCCGTAAAGGGTCTGGAGAAAATAAGAGAGAAGGTAGGGCAGGGCAAACAGCGCCAGATTGCCGAATACGCTGCCGGTGGTCAGATTTTTTTCCATGGATGGGCTCCACCTCGTTGTGACATGGTTATATTTATAGATTAAACGCCACAATCGCCGCCGAGTCAAGATGTTTTCGCCCGCCGCGCCGGGGAACCGGGAAAAGACGGGCCCTGCACGGCGGGCGAAAAAGACCCGGGCCGGCGGCAGTTTTGCCGTCGGCCCGGAGTTGTTTTGGCGCAAGGGGCTGCCGCTTACCCCCGCGGGCCGTAGTCCCGGGGGCCGTAGATGGCGGTGCCGATGCGCACGATGGTGGCGCCCTCCCGGATGGCGGCCTCAAAATCGCCGCTCATGCCCATGGAGAGGGTGTCCGGCAGGGCGGTGGCGTAGTGCTGTTCCTGCAGGCGGGTCAGCAGCCGCCGCATCCCGGCAAAAAACGCCCGGGTCTCGTCGGGGGCGGCCCCGGCGGGCGGAATGGCCATCAGGCCCCGCAGCCGCAGGTGCGCCGCCGCCTCGGCGGCCTCCGCCAGCGCCCACAGCCCCTCGGGCGAAACGCCGCTCTTGCTGGCCTCCGCGCCGATGTTGACCTCGATCAGGATGTCCTGGGTCAGCCCCAGCCGGCCGGCGGCGGCGTCCACCTTGCGCAGCAGGTGTTCGCTGTCCACGCTCTCGATCATGGCGGCGCGGCCCACCACCTTGTTCACCTTGTTGGTCTGCAGATGGCCGATGAAGTGCCCCGGCTTGCCCAGGTACGCCCCGGCGTCGCTTTTCTCCACCAGTTCCTGCACATGGTTCTCGCCGAACAGGTCGATGTCCAGTCCGGCGCTCTCCCGCACCTCTTCCACCGTGCGGGTCTTGCAGGCGGCGCACAGCAGCACCTGGGCCGGGTCGCGGCCGGCGGCGCGGGCGGCCTGCGCCATGCGGGCGCGGATGCTGGCCACCGCCTGCGCCATCTGCTCCTTTGTCGCTTGAGTCGCCATTGAAAAAACCTCTTTCCCACTGCCCGAAGGGCGATTCACATCGTTTGATAGACCGCGCGCTCGCCGCCGATGTATTTGGGCCGGCAGCGGGCGCACAGAAAATGGGCCTTGCCAATGTGGTCAAAGGACAGGCGCACCGGCACGGCCACCCGCCGCAGATGCATCCCGATCAGGGTGCCGCCAATGTCCAGCCCCGCCCCGGCGCGGATCTCCTCCACCAGCACCGGGTCGGAAAAGGCCTGCCAGCAGTTGGTGGCCCAGCTGCCGCCGGCATGGGGCTGGGGCACGGCGTTGACCTCCTCATAGCCGTATTGGTCGGCCGCCGCCCGCTCCAGCACGATGGCCCGGTTCAAGTGCTCGCAGCACTGGGCGGCAAGCCACAGCCCCCGCGCCCGCACGGCGGGCAGCACGCCCTCCAGCACCGCCCGGGCCGCCTCCATGCTGCTGTCTTTTCCGATGTGGCCGCCCACGATCTCGCTGCTGGAGCAGCCCACCACAAAGATGTCGCCGGGTTTCAGGCCGGCCGCGTCCAGCAGCTCCTCCGTCGCCTGCCGCGCCTGGCGGGCGATCTCGCTCAACGTTTCCTGCTGCATGCAAATGCCCCCTTTTGGCAAATCGCGTTTCCCACAATATCCCTCCGGGCGGCCGCGGCCGCCCTCTCTTTCGGTGATTACAGCATAGCATCGGCGGCGGGGCGTGTCAAATCAGCGCCCCGCCGCGGCCGGCGCTTTGGGGCGTGTTCCCGCGGGTCACGGAGGGGGACATATGCCAAAAGGGCCTGCCACACCGGGTGACACCGCTGATTACTGGCAAAACGGATAAAAAACGGGAGCCAAAGTTGTACATTTTTTAACTTGTATTATAACGTCATATTATGTTATTATGGGCTCAGAAAATCTACCACAAGGGAAAGGTGAGGGTCATTGGCATGAAAGAACGTCAGAAATGTCTTGTGCTTCTCTCGAAGAACGTGTTCACGGCCACCGGCGAGGCGCCCTTCGACGGCTTTGTGGCGGTGGAGGGCAACCGCATCGCGGCGGTGGGGCCCCGGGCCGAAGCCGGCGAATGGGTGGACAAAGCCACGCAGGTGCTGGAACTGGGCGACCGCGTGGTGACGCCCGGCTTTGTGGACGTGCACACCTTCTTCACCGGCTGGGCGCTGCTGAGCCTGGGCGCGGATTTTTCCGGTGTGAAAACCGACGCGGAGGGCGTGGCCGCGCTGCGGGAGTATGAAAAGACGGCCCCCGCGGGCACGGCGCTGTTCGGGCACAGCTGGCAGCCGGACGGCTTTGAGGTGACCGACGAGGCCCTTTTGGACAAGACCTGGCCGGACAAACCGGTGGTGGTGTTCACCGCCGACCGGGGCACCTGCTGGATGAACCGGGCCGCCCGGGAGCGCTACGGCTTCGGGCCGGAAAAGTGCTACGCCGAGATGACCTGGAAGATGATCCGGGAATATCTCCAGCTGCCCGGCATGAAGGAAAAGTATAAGGAATATATGCAGATGCTCAACGCGCGGGGCGTCACCACCATCAAGGAGATGACCTTCGACACCTACTACGGCTTTGCCGACAAGATGGAGGAGCTGGAGCGGGAGGACGCGCTGACCGTGCGCGTCTCGATGATGAGCCAGCCGGTGGGCGAGGGCATCAACATCGAGCACGGCAAGGCCATGTGCCGGCGCTTCACCGGGCCCTTTGTGTCCTTCTCCGGCTACAACCGCATGACCGACCGCTCCATCCCGTCCTCCATGGCGGAACTCATCGAGCCCTACAAGTCCCATCCGGGCATGACCAACACCGTGCCGGTGGAGTGGGATCTCATCGAGCGGGAGACCCATCTGGCGGACGAAAACGGCTTCCGCTACTCCCTGCACTGCCAGGGCGACGGCGCCATCCGGCACACGGTGGCCCTGTTTGATTCCTGCCAGAAGGACGAAAACGGCAAGCTCAAGCACCGCCATGCCATCACCGACCTGGAGTATTCCAATCCCGCCGACCTGGAAAAGTTCGGCGCGCTGGGCGGCATCGTGGAGGTGTATGCCCAGATTCAGTCGCTGGACAACAAGCAGGACGTGATGGACATGATCGCGGCCCAGCTGGGCGGCGACCGGGGCAGGAACTACTGGAACCGCCGCAAGATGTGGGATTCCGGCCTGGTGGTCTCCTGCGGCACCGACCTGCCCCTGCTCATCCCCAACATCCCCGAGGCCATCTATTGCGGTGTGGGCGGCCATTTTGCCGACGGCGGCACCTACAACGAGCAGAACATGCTCACGGTGCCCGAGATGCTCACCGCCTGGACCCGCAACGGCCAGTACAACTGCTTCAACGAGGACCGGCTGGGTACGCTGGAGGCCGGCAAGCTGGCGGACATCGCCGTGCTGGGCGCGGACGTGTTCACCCTGCCCAATGAACAGGTGAAGGACGTGAAGGTGGTGCTCACCATTTCGGACGGGCGCATCGTGTACGACGCGCTGCAATAAAACCGCATCTTCAACGCTGGTAAAAGGAGGGCTTTATGGCACACATCAAACGGGAGCAACTCGCGGCCATCGGCATCCACTATGTCTACTACCCGCTGGACTACATGCTGGATTCCCAGGCCAAAGCCGGGTACAAGACCATTGAGCTGCTGGGCATGGCGCCTCATTACCTTATGGACGAGACCTGGTATCAGGACCCGGCGGAAGTTCGCAAAAAGGTGGAGGATCGGGGCATGACCATCGGCTGCTTCACCCCCGAGTGCGCGGTCTACTACTACACCATGAACGCCCCGGAGGGCGGCTTCCACGACCGCAGCATGGAGTACTTCAAGCGGGGCATCGAGGCGGCGGAGAAGATGGGCGCCAAAAAACTGCTGACCAACTGCATCGGCGCGCCCTTCGACGAGGAGTACGACCGGGCCTACGACCGGGCGGTGCGCAGCCTGCGGGAACTGTCCAAAACCGCCGCCGACCACGGCGTGACCATCGCGGTGGAGACGGTGCGCCCGGAGGAGAGCCGGGTGGTCATCACCCTGCCGGAACTGGTGCGGCTGCTGAAGGACGTGGACAGCCCCTGGGTGAAGGCCGGGCTGGACACGGTGGCCATGGGCGTGGCGGGCGAGACGCCCCGCCAGTGGTTCGAGACCCTGGGCAAGGACATCGTGCACACCCATTTCATCGACGGCCGGCCCTATGCGCACCTGGTGTGGGGCGACGGGCTGTATCCGCTGGAAAAGTACCTGAACGTGCTCAACGAGTTCGGCTATGAGGGCCTGCTGGGGCAGGAGATCACCGACGGGCGCTATTTTGACGACCCGGCGGCGGCCGACGCGCGCAACTTCCAGGCGTTTGAGCCGTTCTTTGAGAACTGAAAGGGGGAGATGAGATGGCGACGCCGAAACTCCGCCGCGAACAGGTGGCGGGCATGAACATCCACTATGTGAACTATTCGCTGGACTATTTTCTCGACGCGCAGCAGCGCATCGGCTTCAAGACCATCGAGTTGTGGTGCGCGGCTCCCCATGTGTGGCTGGACCACATGCGCTACTACGACGCGAAGGAGATCCGCCGCAAGATCGAGAGCCGCGGCCTGGCCGTGCATGTGCTCACCCCGGAAAACTGCACCTATCCCTACCAGTTCGCGGCCAAGGAGCCGGAGCACGTCCGCCGCTCCTTTGGCTACTTCTCCAACGGCATCCGCCTGGCGGCCGAGCTGGGCTGCGAGTACATGGAGGTGAACTCCGGCTGGGGCTACTGGAACGAGGACAAGCAAGAGGCCTGGAAGCGCAGCGCGGAGATGCTGCACCGCCTGGCCGAAGTGGCCCGGGAGAACAACGTCACCCTGGTGATGGAGTCCATCCGGCCGGAGGAGAGCCAGCTGGTGATCGACCTGCCCGCGGCGCAGCGGATGCTGCGGGAGGTGGACCACCCCAACCTCAAGGCGATGGTGGACACCTGCGCCATGGGCGTGGCGGGCGAGAGCCTGGAGGACTGGTTCGCGGCGCTGGGCCCCGACATCCGGCACATGCACTTCATCGACGGCACGCCCTACGGCCATCTGGTGTGGGGCGACGGCAACCACCATCTCGGCAGGTTCATCGAGACCCTCAACCGGCACGGCTACGAGGGGTACCTGGGCCAGGAGATCACCGACGGCCGGTACTTCATGGACCCCGCGGCGGCGGATCTGCGCAACATGAAAAACTTCGAGCGATACATCGAAGATTGAGTTTTTCAAATCATACCCACTGCAAAAGGAGACAAAGTCATGAAAGCAAGCGAAGTTATCAAAAAAATTCTGGCCGAGCACGGTGAGATCACCGAGGTGTACTGGGTGGCCTGCGGCGGCAGTTTGATCGACCTGTACCCCTCCCACTTCATGCTGACGGTGGAGAGCGCCAAGACCTCCTCCGGCTGGCACACCGCCAAGGAGTTCCTGGTGGCCACCCCCAAGAAGCTGGGCAAGCACAGCCTGGTGGTGATGTGCAGCCACTCCGGCAACACCAAGGAGGCGGTGGACTCCGCCATCCTGGCCCACGAGCGGGGCGCGGCGGTGGTCACCCTCACCGACAACGCCGGCTCCAAGGCGGACGACCCCCGCTTCATCACCTGGGTGTACCCCTGGGGCGACGGTGTGCCCACCGCCGAGGTGCCGCTGGGCATCTGCCCGATGCTGGTGGCCGAGCTGCTGCGCGCCCAGGAGGGCTTTGACAAGTACGACGCGCTGGTGAAGGGCATCGCCCAGATGGACGACATCATCGCCAAGGCCAAGGTGAAGGTGAACGCGGAACTGGGCGAAAAGTTCGCCGACCTGTGCGAGAAGAACAAGTTCTTCTACATCCTGGGTTCCGGCGCCAACTTCAGCCAGACCTACGGTTTCGCCATCTGCAGCCTGATGGAGATGCAGTGGCAGAACTGCTGCTACATCCACTCCGGCGAGTACTTCCACGGCCCCTTCGAGTGCACCGAGCCCGGCGTGTTCTACTTCCTGCAGATGGGCTCCTCCTCCGCCCGGGTGATGGACGAGCGGGCGCTGGCCTTCCTCAAGACCCACACCGATCAGCTGATGGTGCTGGACGCGCTGGAATACGGCATGGGCGAAGTGGACGAGGGCGTGCGCGCCTATCTGGAGCCGGCGCTGTTCTACGCCATGAACGTGGAACTGCGGGCCGCCCGGGGCAAGCGCTTTGACCACTCCCCCGAGATCCGCCGCTACATGGGCATCGAACAGTATTGATTTGAAAAGGAGCGAGAAACGATGGCATATCAGGTGAAAGTGCTGGGCTTCGGCGACAACGTCGTGGACAAATACGAGCACATCAAGACCATGTACCCCGGCGGCAACGCGGTGAACTTTGCCGTGTTTGCCAAAAAGCTGGGCGCGGAGCGCAGCGCCTACATGGGCATCTTCGGGTCGGACAAAGAGGCCGAGCACGTCATCGCCTCCCTGCAGGAGGAGGGCGTGGAGCTGGTGAAGTGCAAACAGGTCATCGGCGAGAACGGCGCGGCCCGGGTGACGGTGAACCCTGAAAACGGCGACCGCATCTTCCTGGGCTCCAACGAGGGCGGCATCCGCGGCGATATGCTCTACGCGCTGGACCGCTTCTCCCTGGAATATGTGAAGGGCTTCGACCTGGTGCACTCCGGCAACTACTGCTTCACCGAGCGGGAACTGCCCAAGATCAAGGCGGCGGGCGTGCCCATCAGCTTCGACTTCTCCGACGATTCCACCGACGAGTACTACGAGCGCATCGCCCCGCTGGTGGACTACGCCTTCATGTCCTGCAGCGACATCTCCAAGGAGGAGACCTATGAAAAGCTGAAGAAGGTGGCGGCCCTGGGCCCCAAATTCGTCTGCGCCTCCCGCGGGGACGAGGGCTGCATCGCCTACGACGGCAAGGAATTCTATGTGCAGGGCATCAAGCCCGTGGCCAATATGGTGGACACCATGGCCGCCGGCGACAGCCTGCTCACCGCCTTCCTGGTGAACTACCTGGCCCGCCAGAAGGAGGGCAAGGGCGGCCCGGAGGCCATCCGGGAGAGCCTGGACCTGGCGGCGGGCTTTGCCGCCAACACCTGCGGCCTGGCGGGCAGCTGGGGCCACGGCAAGGTCTACGAATAACTGAAAAAGCACCGGCTTGTTGTCAGCAAAGCGGGAGCGGCGCTGCCGCTCCCGCTTTGTGCGATCCATATGATCAAAAGGAGGAAGATCCGGATGGAAAAGACCCTGGCGGCCGTGGGCTTTTGCTGCGCGGACGTGTATGAAAAGCTGAACAAGTTCTACCCCACCGGCAACGGTGTGGACTGGGGCGTGCACCTGGCCCGCATGGGGGTGCCCGTGAGCGTGGTGAGCGTGGTGGGCACCGACAGCTACGGCGAGAAGATGAAGCAGGCGCTGGCGGCGGAGGGCATCGACATCTCCCATCTGCGCACCGAGCCCGGCGACACCTGCAAGATGATGATGGACCTGAAAAACGGCACCGACCGGGTGCACCTGGAGGAGATCGAAGGGGTCATGGCGGACTACGCCCTCACCGACGAGGAGTTCGAGTTCGTGGCGAAGCACACCATGCTGCACACCGACCTGTTCGGCAAGGTGCTGGACAAGCTGCCCGCCTGGAAGGCCCGGGGCGTGCAGGTGGTGATGGACTTTTCGGTGTTCAGCGAGGACCCGGAGTACCAGTGCGAAAAGCTGTTCCCCTATGTGGACTATGTGTTCCTCTCCTACGACGGCAAAAAGGACGAGCACATCAAGGAGTGGGTGAAGAAGATCCACTCCTACGGCCCCAAGCTGGTCACCGCCACCATGGGCGAACTGGGCAGCATCTGCTACGACGGCACCACCCTGTACGAGTACGGCATCGTGCCCACCACGGTGGTGAACACGGTGGGCGCGGGCGACAGCTACATCGCCGGCTTCACCTACGGCGTCCTGAACGGCTGGAGCGTGCCCGAGTGCATGAAGAAGGGCGCGGAAGTCTCCAGCGCGGTGGTGGCCCGGTTCGAGCCGTACTGAACAGCGAACGCCGCCCCGGCCCGAAGCGGCGGGGGCGGCGCGGCAAAGCACAACACAGGGCGGCGCAGCCCGCCGCCCGCAAAAGAAAGAGGGGAAACGACCGTGCTGATCGATATGCATATCCATCCCATTTTCTACGGGCCGATCTGCGGGGATGAAAAGGAAGTGGCCTTCCGGGGCGACACCTTCGGGGTGTGGAAGCAGGGACCCATGGAGTTTGACGAACTGTTCGCCGAGTGGGATATCTGCGGGCTGACCCAGGCGGCCCTGCTGCCGCTGGATGTGACCACAACGGCCGGCGGCTGGGTGGTGGACAACGACCAGGTGGAGGCCTTGTGCAAGCTGCATCCGGACAAGTTTTACGGCTTTGCCAGCGTGGACCCCCACCGGGAGGACGCGCTGGAGGTGTTGGAGCGGGCCTTTTGCCGCCAGGGGCTGCGGGGGCTCAAGCTGAACCCCTCCAAGCAGCGGTTCGACCCGTCGGACGAGCGGATGGAGCCCATCTATGCGCTGTGCGAGCGGGAGAACAAGCCCATCATCTTCCACGCAGGGCTCTCCTGGGAGCCGGACGCCCCGGCCCGCTACGCGCATCCCCTGGCCTTTGAGGAGGTGGCCATCCGCCACCCGAACCTGCGCATCTGCCTGGCCCACTTCGCCTGGCCTTGGGTGCGGGAGATGGTGATGCTGATGATCAAGTATCCCAACGTCTACACCGACACCGCCCTGCTCTATGTGGACTCTCCCGAGGAGCAGATGAAGGAACTGTTCACCAGGGACATGGGCCCCATGTGGTTCGAGCGGTGCTTCCCCAAGCAGGTGATGTTCGGCTCCAACGGGCCGCGCTTCCGCGCCTTCAAGCTCAAGCGGGCGCTGGACAAGGTGCCCATGCGGGAGTTTGCCCGGGAGAATCTCTATTGGAAAAACGCGCTGCGTTTTCTCAGCGGCGAGGAGGTGTGAGCCATGGTCGTGCTGAAAACCATCCGGCATCTGAGCCGGGATGTGGAGGAATACTTCAATATCACACAGCAGGTGCACGACATCGTGCGCCAGAGCGGCGTGAAGAACGGCCTGGTGGCCGTGATCACCGCCCACACCACCACCGGCATCCTGGTGAACGAGGCCCTGCCCTGCGTGGAGGCGGACATCTCCGAGATGCTGGAAAAGACGGTGCCGCTGGAAGCGCCCTACCTCCACGCCCACTTCCTGCCCACCTACGGCGCCACCAGCAACAACTCCCAGGGGCACCTGAAAAGCGTGCTCACCGGCAACCACTGCCTGTTCCCCGTCATCGACGGCGAGATCGTGTGCGGCGGCGCCCAGGACATCTATCTGGCGGAGTTCGACGGGCCCCAGCTGCGCAAGGTGTATGTGGAAGTGATGGGGGAGTGACCGCGGCACCCGCGGACGAAAGGATGGAAACGGTGGGGGAGAAGTGGCTCTTTTTCGACGTGGACGGAACGCTGGTCCCCTTCGGGGAAAACGCCGCCCCGTCCAAACGCACGCTGGACGCCCTGGCCCGGGCCCGGGCGCGGGGGCACAAGGTGTTCCTGTGCACCGGGCGCACCCGCTGCGACATCGGCCCCGGGCTGCTCTGCTTTGACGTGGACGGCGTGATCTCCGGTGCGGGGGCCCGCATCGAGATGGGGGGCGTGTGCCTGCGGGCAAAGCCGCTGCCCCTGACCCTGCTGCGGCGCACCGCCGCGCAGATCCTGCGGCGGCACGTCTCCTGCATTCTGGAAGGCACCTACGGATTTTATTATGTGGGGGAGGGCGGCGAGCGGATGCCCTGGGATTTCCCGCGCATCCGCCGCGCGGGGGAGATCACCCGCGCCATGAGCGTGGAGAAGTTCACCGCCCACACCGTCAGCGAGGCGGAGTTCGCCCCGCTGGCCGCCTGGCTGGCCCCCTGGTACGACATCTATGCCCGCCCCGACGGCCGTTTTTTTGAGATGGTGCGCAAAGGGCAGGACAAGGCGGCGGCGATCCGATGGCTCTGCCAGCGGTTCGACGTGGACAAGGCGGATGTGTTCGCCTTCGGCGACAGCGCCAACGACCTGCCCATGCTGCGGGCCGCGGGCATGGGGGTGGTCATGGGCTCGGCGCCCCTTTCCGTGCGCCGGGAGGCGGCCCTTGTAACCGGCGCCGTGGAGGAAGAGGGCGTGGCGACCGCCCTGGAGCGCCTGGGCCTGGCCTGAGCGGCGGGACATGCAGAAAAGGAGGAGCGCGGCATGAAAACGATTCTGTGCTTTGGAGATTCCAACACCTACGGCTATGTTCCCGGCACGGGCGAGCGCTATGACCGGCAGGTGCGCTGGCCCTTTCGCATGGGGCAGCTGCTGGGTGAGGAGTATGAAGTGGTGGCGGAGGGCCTTCCGGGCCGCACAACGGTGTTCACCGATTACATCGAGCCCTACCGCGCCGGCATCGAGCAGATCGTGCCGGCGGTGCAAAGCCATTCGCCGGACGCGCTGGTCATTATGCTGGGCGGCAACGACACCAAGGAGCGCTACCATGTGAGCGCCCGGGAGATCGGCTTCGGCATGGAGGAACTGCTGCTGCGCCTGCGCACGGCCTATCCTTTCTCTTCCGTGCCTGGGGTGGTGCTGGTCGCCCCCGCGCCGCTGCGCTGCGGGCCGGGGCCCGAGCTTTCCGCCGCGAGCGTGGAAAAATCCCGGCAGCTGGCCGCCATCTTCCGGGACGTGGCCGACCGCTTCGGCTGCGCCTTCCTGGACGCGGGCGAGTTCGCGGCCCTGGGGGCGGACGGCATCCACTTCACCCCGGAGGATCACGCCGAGATGGCTCGCCGGACCGCCGCGGCGGTGCGGGCGCTGTTTGAATGACAAAAAAGCCTGTTCCGGCGCTCGCGCCGGAACAGGCTTTTTCTCAAGGCGGGATGCTCAGATGTTGAACACGAAACGGCTGCCCACGATGTACTGGCGGCCGATCACCAGCGGCCTGCCCTCGCCGTCCAGGAAATAGGCGTTCATGTAAAACATCGGGTCGCCGGTGATAATGTCCAGAAAGGACGCCTGCTCGGCGGAGGCGCGCACGATCTCCAGCGTGCAGGAGGTGGTGGATGTGGGCCGCCGGCCATAATGGCGCTCCAGATAATCGAACAGCGAGGCGTTGGTCAGATCCTCATAGGAGGTGAGCAGATCCTTGAAGGGCTCATAGGGGAAAAAGTTGTTCTCCAGCATGATGGGCTCGCCGTCGGCGGTGCGCACCCGCTGCAGATAGATCACATCCGCCCGGGCGGGCAGCCCCAGAAAGCGCACCTCATCCGACCGGGCGGGGCAGCGCAGAATGTTCACCACCTGGGAACCCGGCTCCATGCCGCAGGCGCGGCATGCCTCGGAAAACCCCATCACGTCCTTGTCCTGGGTGATCTTGCGCATCACCTTGGGCTGGCTGACATAGGTGCCCTTGCCCTGCTTTTTCACAAGATACCCCTCGCTGCACAGCTCCTCCACGGCGCGGCGCACCGTAATGCGGCTGACGTGGTACAGCTCCGACAACTCCGACTCGGAGGGGATCTTTTCGTCCGGGGCATATTTGCCCTCCGCCAGCGAGGCCTTGATGTCCTCCATCAACTGCTGGTACAGCGGGATGAGCGAATCCTCGTTCAACTGAAAATCCATGGTTCGGGTTCCTGCCTTTCACCCCGCGCCCCGGGCGGGGAAGTGAGATGTTTGTGTATTTTATTCTAACGTATTTTGCTGAATATTTCAAGGCGCAATTGTTCAGAACGACAAATTACCGCGGAGAACTTGAAAAAATCTGGTGAATTATGTTATAGATATGTTGTAATACATGCTATAACGTTATATGATTGGGTATGGAGGGATGATTATGTCATTTTTGAAAGCCATGTTCGCAACGGAAAAGCCCATCATCGGCCTGCTGCACCTGAAGCCGCTGCCGGGGGACCCGTTCTACGCGCCGGGCGGCAGCCTGGACGATGTGGTCGAGTGCGCCCGGGCGGACCTGGAGGCCTTGCAAAACGGCGGGGTGGACGGTGTGCTGGTGACCAACGAATTGAGCCTGCCCTATGAGAAAAAGGTGTCCGGCGTCACGCTGGGGGCCATGGGCCTGGTGATCGGCGCGCTGCGCGGGCAGTTCCGCGTGCCCTTCGGGGTGGAGGCCATCTATGACGGCGACGCCACCATGGAGATCTGCGCCGCCACCGGGGCGGCCTTCACCCGCTGCCTGTTCACCGGCGCCTGGGCGGGCGACCTGGGCCTGGTGGACCGGGACGTGGCCAAAACGCTGCGGCTCAAATCCGCCCTGCGGCTGGACGAGTTGAAGCTGTTCTACTTTGTCACCAGCGAGGGCGAGGTGTACCTGAACGACCGCACCACGGCGGATATCGCCAAAAGCATGATCTTCAACTGCCGGCCGGACGCGCTGGTGGTGGGCGGCGCGGCGGCGGGCGTGGGGCCCGGCGGCGAACTGCTGGAGCAGGTGCGCGCCGCCGCCGGCAAGGTGCCGGTGGTGTGCGGCACCGGCTGCCGCAAGGAGACGGTGGCTCAGATCCTGCAAAACTGCGACGGCGCCTTTGTGGGCACCACCTTCAAGAAGGACGGCGTGTTTGAAAACCGTGTGGACGAAGCGCGGGTGCGGGAGTTTATGGACACGGTGAAAGCGATGCGGGGGGATGCATGATGAAATATTTTATGGGCATTGACGTGGGCACCAACGAGACCAAGGGGGTGCTGATCGACCAGAAGTGCGAGATCGTGGCCTTTGCCAGCTGCGGGCACGATCTGCTGAATCCCCGGCCCGGCTTTTTCGAACACGACGCGGAAAAAACCTGGTGGGGCGATTTCTGCCGGCTGTCCCGCCGGCTGCTGGAGGAGAGCGGCGTGGCTGCCGCCGACGTGGGCTGCGTGGGCCTCTCCGCCCTGGGGTGCGACTGCGTCCCCGTGGACGCCGAGGGCACGGCGCTGTGCAACGCCATCCTTTACGGGGTGGACAGCCGCAGCCACAAGGAGATCGAATGGCTCTACGACTACTACGGCCGGGAGGAGGCCGAGCGGCTGTATGGCCATGAACTGTGTTCCTCCGACATCGCGCCCAAGATCCTGTGGGTGAAGAACAACCTGCCGGAGGTGTACGCCAAAACGGCCAAGTTCCTCACCGGCTCCTCCTACCTCTGCGCCAAGCTGACGGGGGAGTACACCATCGACCGGTACCTGGCCGAGGACTTTATGCCCCTGTACGATTTGAAAAACGACACCGTGGACGAGAAGCACTGCGCCCTCTACTGCGGCCCCGACCAGCTGGCCCGGGTGATGAGCGCCACCGACATCGCCGGCCGGGTCACCGCGAAGGCGGCCGCCCAGACCGGCCTGGCCGAGGGCACGCCGGTGCTGGTGGGCACGGGGGACTCGGGGGCGGAGGCCATCTCCACCGGCGTGTTCCGCCCGGGCGACATCATGGTGCAGATGGGCTCCAGCTGCTACTTCGTCTATCTGACAGATCATCTGCTGAAGGAGCCCAGGCTGTGGCCGGGCACCTTCATCATCCCGGGGGTGTACGCCGTGTGCGCGGGCACCAACACCGCGGGCACCCTCACCAAGTGGATGCGCAACGAGTTTTACCGGGACGCCGTGGCCGCCGAGGCGGCGGGGGGCGAAAACGCCTACACCACGATGGTGAAGGAGGCGCAGTCCATCCCCGCCGGCAGCGAGGGGCTGGTGTGCCTGCCCTATTTCGCGGGCGAGCGCACCCCGCTGAACGATCCCTTTGCCAAGGGCGTGTTCTTTGGCCTCTCGGTCAATCACACCCGGGCCCATATGGTCAAGGCCGGGCTGGAGGGCATCGCCTACACCATCGCGGCCCATCTGGACCTTTTGGAAAAGGAGCACGGCGAGCCGCTGCGCCGCATCATGGCGGTGGGCGGCGGCACCAAAAACCCCGTGTGGCTGCAGGCGGTGGCGGATGTGACGGGCCGCGAGATCTGCACCGCCAAGGTGACGGTGGGCGCGGCCTTCGGCGATGCCATCATGGCGGCGCTGGCCGGCGGGGCTTATTCCAGCTGGGACGAACTGGCCGGCGTGATTACCCCCGACAAGGTGATCCGTCCGGACATGCAGGCCCACGCGGTCTATGAGAAGCAGCGGGTGGTGTTCAATGAACTGTACACCCGCAACCGGGATCTGATGAAAAGCCTGTGACAGGGCGGCAAACCAGGAGGCTTGACAATGGAACAGTGCGGATTGTGCCGCCAGCGCGAGGGCGTGCGGGAGGCGGGCGTATACATCGACGGCGAAAAGAAACAGGTGCCGGTTTGTGCACATTGCATCCATGACGCCATGCGCAAAAACCACTACGGCATCGGCTTCGGCGCGGGGCTGCAGCTGTGCTGGTTCGTGGTGGCGGGCAAAGGCCTGTTCAGCGTGGCGGGCGGTTTCGCCGCCCTGATCGCGCTCTATGGCCTGGCGCGCCTGCTGCTGGTGCTGGCAGGCCACCTGGCGCTTCGCCTGGGCAAGGGCGGGCCGGTGCCCGGGTGGGTCTGGAAGTATGCCATGGCCCAGGCCGTGACCGAAGACGCCCTGCGCGACGCGCTGGCCGAGCGCATCTGCAACGTGAAGGTGCAGACCCCCCGGGAATACGAGCGCACCCATCCGGCAAAATAACGGCGGCCCCGCCCGCTTGCAGAACCTGTAAATCCCCGGTCGCCCGCCGCGCAGAGCCCCGTCTGCGCGGCGGGCGACGCTCTGTATGCCCGGGCCGCGGTAAAAAGGCAAAATGCCTTTTTACAAATCGCCCAAAAATGAACAAAATATTTATAATAAATACAGAAAA
>DSLFC04102__coassemble_1245_pt1 | contig 16068 bp, 14 predicted proteins | sample DSLFC04102__metabat2_high_PE_037 | metagenome-assembled genome bin DSLFC04102
AAATATCATTCCAATTTTTGTCTTTGTTGCCAAGGGTTTTCTGACCGCCGCGCCTTGACCCTTCAGTTACTGCAAGGAATACAATGAAGGCATGTTGAGAGGCAGCGGAGCCAGAAGGAGGTGGAGCGGCGCCGGGCTGCCGTCAAGGATTTTCAAAAGAGAAAGGGGTATGAAGCAATGGATCTTTCATCGGCAAAGATCAGGGTCAACCGCTGGTTGATCGTTATGTTCCTGGGCCTGACGTGGGGATTCTCCTACGAGCCGCCCTATATCCGCTATACCTATCATGAGCAGCTCACCAGCATCGTGGGCTACACCGACACCCAGCTGGGCCTGATGCTCAGCGTCTACGGCACGGCGGCGCTCATCTTCTATGTGATCGGCGGCGTCAGCGCGGACAAGTTCTCCTGCCGCTCGCTGATCGTGGTGTCGCTGCTGGGCACCGCCGTCGGCTGCCTCATCATGGCGGCCTATCCTCCCTTCTGGGTGGCGCTGGCGGTGGAAGCCCTGTGGGTGGTCACCACCATCGCCCTGCTCTGGAGCCCCGTGGCCAAGGTGGCCGCTCTGCTGGGCACCCAGCAGGAACAGGGCAAGATCCTGCCCATGGTGAGCTCCTTTGAGGGCGTGGGCGCCTTCCTGGCCACCCTCACCAGCACCCTGGTGTTCAGCCGCATGGGCGCGGAGAACAACCCCGACAGCCTGCGGGCCGTCTGGATCGTCTACGCCATCTGGGGCGTGGTGCTGGCCATCACCTCCTACCTGTTCATTCCCGCCCGCACCCTCCACGAGAACGAGCTGGGCCTGAAGCCGGAAAAAGAGGAGAAGAAGGCCCCCCAGAAGGGCGTTCTGCTCAGCGTTCTGAAAAACCCCATGACCTACATCGCCAGCTTCATCGTCATGGGCTCCTACATCGTCTACTCCTGCCTGACCTACACCCAGTCCTACCTGGTGGACATCTACGCCATGGATATGACCACGGCCTCCTACTTCAGCATCATCCGCAACCAGGTGATGAAGATCGCCGCGGGCCCGCTGTCGGTGGTGTTCATGTCCACGGCCATCCTCAAGAGCTCGCCCACCCGGCTGTGCGTGGTGGCGGGGGCGCTGTCCGCCGTGGGGCTGGTGATCACCCTGCTCATGCCGGCCAACCCCGCCGTGCTGCCCTTCCTGATGGTGCTGGCAGTGGTGCTCAGCTTCTTCGCGCTGCTGGGCAAGGCCCAGAACTTCGCCTGCACCGGTGAGACCGGCGTGGACCCCAAGTTCTTCGGCACCATGACCGGCGTGGTCTCGCTGATCGGCTACTCCTCCGACACCTGGATCTACACCGTGATCGGCCGCTGGCAGGAGACCCTGGAGCCGGTGGCGGCCTACCACCGCATCTGGTACCTGGCCATCTTCGGCTGCGCGCTGATGGCGTTCAGCGGCATCGCGCTGCTGGTGCGCATCAAGGCCCAGGGCAAAAAGGCGGCCGCCGCCTGAGCCCGGCCTTCCCTCAGCCGCGGGAGACGGGGATCTGAAGCTTGAGCGTCATGTCCCGGGCCCCCTCCCGCGTGCTGAGGAACTCGCTCACCACCTCGCAGATGTAGTCGCCGCAGACGGTGTAATCCATGCGGCGGATCTCCTCCAGCATCCGGTTGATATAGTCGATCTCCCGGCTGCTGTCGCTGCACACCATGCACAGGAAGGTGTGGGCGGGCACTGTCTCGCAGGCGTCGAACCGGTCCCGGTCGGCGTCGCTCACAAACACGAACAGCTCGGTGGTGATGAAGTTCCCCGCCAGCAGGTTCTCCTGCCGCATGATGCTGCTCACGTTGTAAAAGTAGACGCTGGGCAGGTCCTGCTTGAGGATGTTGTTTTTGAACTCCCGCAGCATGTACTCGTAGTTGGAGATGGAGTCCTCGTTGTAGTAGTAGTTGATGTGGGTGTCGTACTTGTAGATGGTGCGGCTGGGGATCACCTCCAGATAGGGGGTGCCCTCCCGGGGCAGCACCGGCCGGGACTGATACTCCATCAGCTTGCGCTCGATCACCGCCTGGGTGTTTTGCAGCAGCGCGAGGGTCTGGGCGTTGTCGCTGTGGATGGCCTGGAGCCGTTCCACCAGCCAGGCGGTGTCCTCTGTCTGGATATACTGGCGGATCTCCTTCAGCGAGATGCCCAGGCTTTTCATGTGGGCGATCAGGTCCAGCTGGGCGCACTGGGAGATGTGGTAGTAGCGGTAGCCGGTCTTCTCGTTGAAGGAGGTGGGCCGCAGCAGGCCGATCTGGTCGTAGTAGCGCAGGGTCTGCTCCGACACGTTGTTGAAACGGGCGAACTGCCCGATGGTCAGCTTGTTGGAAAGATCATCCATGGTCGCACTCCGATCTGTTTGAAAAAAGGTTACGTTATTATCATAAACGGTTTTTTGGTATTTGGCAATCGGCCCGCCGGGCCGTGGAAAGGAAGACAGAGATGAACAGCATTACCCAGGAAAACGTGCGCCAGCTTCTCGGCGCGATCACCCAGGCCTTCGAGGCCCACAAGGACGAGCTGTGCGCCTTCGACCGCGCCATCGGCGACGGCGATCATGGCGAGAGCATGGCCCGGGGCACCAAGGCCGGCCTGGAGGCCGCCGGCGCGCTGACCGAGGGCGCGTCGGTGTACGACTGCTTCAAGGCCTACAGCCGCGCCATGCTGGCCAGCATCGGCGGGGCCATCGGGCCCATCTTCTCCACCGTGGTCAGCGAGCTGGGCAAGGCCGCCCGCGACAGCGGCGAGCTGGGCGCCGGGGAGTACGCCGCCGGTTTGAAAAACGCGGCGGACAAGGTGATGGCGCTGGGCGGCGCGGCCCCCGGCGACAAGACCCTGGTGGACGCGCTGGTGCCCGCCGCCAAGGCCGCCGCCGACGCCGGCGAGGCCACCCTGGGCCAGATCGCCCAGGCGGCCGCCAAAGCCGCCGGGGAGGGCGTGAAGGCCACCATCCCCATGCAGGCGAAGATGGGCCGCTCCCACTTTTTGCGGGAGAAATCCGTCGGCCACCAGGACGCCGGCGCCACCAGCCTGCACCTGATGCTCCAGACCATCTCCGACTTTGTGAACGCGTAACGCGAAAAAAGAAAGGAAGTTGAACCGCAATGCCTAAGGCGAAAAAGATCATCAACCGGCAGGAAGATATCGTGCAGCAGACCATCTCCGGCTATGTCCGCTACCAGCAGGACCGCATCCACCAGATCCCCGGCACCCAGGTGCTGGTGCGCAACCGCCTGGACCAGGGCAAGGTGGGCATCATCATGGGCTACGGCGCCGGCCACGAGCCCGACGCCATCGGCTACCTGGGCAGCAACTACATGGACGCCCAGGCCATCGGCGGCCTGTTCGCCGCCCCCGGCCCCTTCCCCATCTACGAAGCCCTCAAGGCCGCCGACACCGGCGCCGGCAGCCTCATCCTCATCAGCAACTGCGCGGGCGACGTGCTCAACGCCAAGATGGCGCTGGAGATGGCCGAGGAGGACGGCGTCAAGGCCAAGGGCATCCTGCTGGGCGGCACCAACGTGGCCGATCCCTACACCGGCCGCCGGGAGGACCGCCGCATGGGCGTGGCCCTGTTCGAGACCAAGATGATCAGCGGCTACGCCGGGCTGGGTCACGGCCTGGACGAGGTGATCGCCTTCGGCGATTTCGTGCTGGACAACGTGCGCGCCATCACCATCGGCATCCGCCCCGGCACCTCCCCCTCCACCGGCGACGTGATGTACGATCTGCCCGACGACGAGATCACCCTGGGCGCCGGCGGCCACGGCGAGGCGGGCGCCGACAACATCCCCATGTGCACCTCCCGGGAGCTGGCGGAGAAGGTGCTGGAGATGATCCTCAACGACAAGCCCTTCGTGCCCGGCGACGAACTGAGCTTCATCGTCAACGGCACCGGCGGCACCACCATGATGGAACTGCTCATCTTCTACAACGACGTGTGGGACATTCTGGAAAAGAAGGGCTACAAGATCTTCAAGCCCATCGTGGGCACCCTGTCCACCATCCAGGAGAGCTCCGGCATCGTGCTGGACGTCTGCCGCATGGCCAGCGAGGAGATGAAGAAGACCTGGATGCTGCCCACCGACTGCACCGCTTTCCCCAAGCTGTGAGGGCGACGGGCGATACGAGGAGAACACCACAATGGAACAGAAGATGAAAGACCTCCTGGCCGGGGCCTGGGAGGGAAAATATGCCGTGCCCGCCATCTGCGTGAGCAACATGGAGTCGGTGCTGGCCTGCTTCCAGGCCGCCCGCGCCGCCCGCTCACCGGTGATCATCCAGTCCGCCTGGTCGGAGATGGAACCCCAGATGATCACCTACGCCGATCTGGCCGGGCTCATCCGCTGCTTTGGCGCCCGCTTTGCCGAGGTGCCCTTCGCCATCCACCTGGACCACGGCATGAGCGAGGAGGAGTGCATGGGCGCGCTGGCCGGGGGCTTTTCCTCCATCATGTACGACGGGTCGGCCGGCTCCTACGAGGACAACGTGACCGTCACCCGGCGGCTGCGCCGGGCCGCCGGCGCGGGGGGTACCCTGGAGGCCGAGGTGGGCCGCGTGGGCGGCGCCGAGGGGGGCGGCGGCGACTTTGAGATCGTCAAGAGCGACCCCGAGCAGCTGCGGGACTTTCTGGAAAAGACCGGCGCGGACGCCATTGCCGTGTCCATCGGCAACTTCCACGGCAGCCACGGCGTGCACAAGGGCGCCCCCAAGCTGGACTTCGAGCTGCTGGCCCGGCTGCACGACGTGTGCGGCGTGCCGCTGGTGCTCCACGGCGCGTCGGGCATCCCGGAGGCGGACGTGCGCAGGGCGGTGACCATGGGCATCTGCAAGGTGAACTACTACACCCAGCTTTACAACGTCTACATGGACTGCGTGCGGGACAACTGCGGCGAGACCATGGAGGAGTGCATGGGCCGCGCCACCCGGGTGCTGGCCGGCGAGATCGAAAAACTGATGGATATGTGCGGCAGCGCCGGCAAGGCGTGAGCCCCGCTCGCAAAATTCTTTGAAAGAGGTGTTTGTGTGCAGCACGAATTTTTCATTCCGACGCACATTTATTTCGGCGGCGGCTGTCTGGAGAAGCTGGGCGAGATCAAGCTGCCCGGCAAAAAGGCGATGATCGTCATCACGCCGGACGCGTGGATCGTGGACAACGGCCATCTGGCCCGTCTCCAGCGGCTGCTGGCCAAGGGCGGCGCGGAGAGCGTCGTCTACAACAAGGTCCATCCCAACCCCGGCAAGCGCCAGGTGGAGGAGGCCGCCCTCCTGTGCCGCCAGGAAAACTGCGACTTTGTGCTGGGCTTCGGCGGCGGCAGCAGCATCGACTCGGCCAAGTCCATCGCGCTGCTGGCAGCCAACGGCGGCGATTTCTGGGATTACATCGCCACCGGTTCCGGCGCGGGCAAGCCCATCGCCCAAAAGCCCCTGCCGGTGATCGCGGTGCCCACCACCGCCGGCACCGGCACCGAGGCGGACCCCTGGGTGGTGGTCACCAAGGAGGAGACCAACGAGAAGGTGGGCTTCGGCGCGCCGGAGATGTTCCCCGTCGTCTCCTTTGTGGACCCGGAGCTCATGGTGTCGGTGCCGCCCCGGCTCACCGCCTTCCAGGGCTTCGACGCGCTGTTTCACGCGATGGAGGGCTACATCGCCACCGTGGCCACCCCCATCAGCGACGTGTTCGCCCTGCGCAGCATCTCGCTGCTGGGCCAAAACCTGGTGCGGGTGGTGCAAAACGGGGCCGACCTGCAGGCCCGGGAGGCCGTGGCCCTGGCCAGCACCTGTTCGGGGGTGGTGGAGTCGCTGTCCAACTGCACCTCCAACCACTCCATCGCCCAGGCGATGGGCGCCTACCACGACAACCTGCCCCACGGCGCCGCGCTGCTGATGATCGCCAACGAGTATTTCAGCAGCTTTGTGGATGTGATCCCCGAGCGCTACGCCCGGATGGCCCAGGCGCTCACCGGCGACCCCACCGCCACCGCCGACCGCCTGCTGCCCACCCTCTGCGAGATGGAGAAGGCCTGCGGCGTGGAGGCGCTGCGCATGTCCGACTACGGCATCGGCCCCGAGGAACTGGAGGTGTTCTGCACCAACGCGCTGGAGATCGCCGGCGAGCTGTTCGAGATCGAGCCGCGTCCCATCACCCGCGAGCGGGTGATGGAGATCCTGCAGCGGTCCTACCGCTGAGCGACGCCCGCGCCCGGCGGCTGCCGGGCGCACGACCCACAGGAAGGTGAGCAAACTGAAAAAAGCAATCGAAACACTGGAAAAACCGGTCTTTTTCGTGTCCGTCGCGGTGATCGCGGCGATCCTGCTGGTGCTGCTGGCCGCGCCCGAACAATGTGCCGCGGCGGTGAACGCCCTGCTGTCGACCATGACCCACGAGTGGGGCTTTTTGTACATTGCCACACACCTGGTGCTGATCGTGTTTCTCGCCTGGCTGGCCTTCGGCCGCTTCGGAAAGGTGGTGCTGGGCCGGCCGGGGGAGAAACCCGAATACGACGACTTTAGCTGGATGTCGATGATGTTCTGCACCGGCATCGCCAGTTCCCTGATGATCTTCTCCTTTCTGGAGCCGATCTATTATCTCACCCAGACGCCCTTCGGGGTGGAGCCGCTGTCCGACGAGGCCTACGAGTACGCCCATATGTACGGCCAGTTCCACTGGGGCCCCAGCGCCTGGCTGTTCTATGTGCCCGCCAGCATCGCCATCGCCTACCAGCTGTTCGTGCGGGGGGGCGAGTCGGTGCGGCTGGGGGACGTGTGCGGCCAGGTCCGGTGGGCAAAGGGCTGGGTGGCCCGGGCCATCGACGTGTTCACGGTGTTCGCCGTGCTGGGGGGCATCGGCACCTCCATGGGCCTGGGCGCGCCGCTGATCTGCCAGCTGCTGAGCAAAACGCTGGGCATCCCCAACGACACCCGGCTGCTGGTGGGGGTGCTGGTGCTCTGGTTCGCCATCTTCTCCACCAGCGTCTACCGCGGGCTGGACAAGGGCATCAAGGTGCTGAGCAACATCAACATCTACCTGGCGGTGCTCTTCGTTCTTTTTGTGATGGTGCTCACCGGCATCCCCCGGGTGCTGGACGTGGAACTGAACAGCATCGGGCTGTATCTGAACAATTTCTTCCGCATGAGCACCTACACCGACCCCTTCCGCCAGAGCGGCTTCCCTCAGGACTGGACGGTGTGCTACTGGGGGTGGTGGCTGTCCTACATTCCCATCATGGCCCTGTTCACCGCCCGCATCTCCCGGGGGCGCACCATCCGCAAGGTGGTGCTGGGCATGGTCGGCTACGGCTCGCTGGGCTGCGTGCTCAGCTTCTCGGTGCTGGGCTGCTACGCGCTGGACCTGCAGCGCAGCGGCCGGGTGGACCTGGTGTCCATCCTGGAAAGCCAGGGCAAGGACGCGGCCCTCATCGCCGTGCTGGACACCATGCCCCTGCCGGGGGTGGCGGCCATCGCCTTCGCGGTGGTGGCTGTGGTGTTCATGGCCACCACCATCGACTCCTCCGCCTTCATCCTCGCCTCGGCCACCACCCGGCGGCTGCGGGGGGATGAGCAGCCGCCCCGCTGGAACCGCATCCTCTGGGCGGTGGTGTTTGTGGTGCTGGCCTTCGCCCTCACCCGCATCGGCGGGCTGGAGACCATGCAGACGGCCAGCGTCCTCACCGGCTTCCCCATGATCTTCATCTGCGTGCTGGTGCTGTATGTGCTCTACCGCATGCTGCGCGCCGACGAGGCTTCGCAGGGTGGCAAATAACGCGTTTCCTTCTCTCTCCCGAAACAGCCCTCCGGGGCAAAACAGGCCGCCGGCCGTGGTTTTCCACGGCCGGCGGCCTGTTTGCTTGCTTTTTTTGGGGGGATATCACTCGTGGGCGTGGCAGCAGCCGCAGTCGCCGGTGCAGAAGGCGGCCGCGTCGTAACTGACGCCCTGGCGGTCGTAGTAGTCCTTCACGGCGGCCTTCACCGCCTCCTCCGCCAGCACCGAGCAGTGGATCTTGTGGGCGGGCAGGCCGTCCAGCGCCTCCACCACCGCCTTGTTCGAAAGCTCCAGCGCCTCCGAGAGGGGCTTGCCCTTGATCATCTCGGTGGCCATGCTGCTGGTGGCGATGGCCGACCCGCAGCCGAAGGTGATGAAGGAGGCGTCCTCAATGACGCCGTTCTTCACCTTCAGGTACATCCGCATGATGTCGCCGCACTTGGCGTTGCCCACCTCGCCCACCGCGTCGGCGTCCTCCATCTTGCCCATGTTCCGGGGGTTGCGGAAGTGGTCCATCACTTTTTCAGAGTATAACATAGTCTCTCTCTCCTTTTTGCAGTTCGTCCCACACCGGGCTGCAGGCCCGCAGGTAATCCACCACCCGGGGAACTTCTTTCAGGATGTGGTCCACATCCTCGTCGGTGTTCGCCTCGCTCAAAGAAAGGCGCAACGAGCCGTGGGCTACCTCGTGGGGCCGCCCGATGGCCAGCAGCACATGACTGGGGTCCAGCGAGCCGGAGGTGCAGGCCGAGCCGCTGGAGGCGGCGATGCCCGCGTCGTCCAGCATCAGCAGAAGGCTCTCCCCCTCGATGCCCTCAAAGCAGAAGTTCACGTTGCCCGCAAGGCGCGGCGAGGCCGCCCCGTTCAGCGCCGCGTGGGGAATGGCCGAAAGCCCGGCGATCAGCCTGTCCCGCAGCGCGCTCACCTTCGCGCCGTTCTCCTCCAGATGGGCGCAGGCCTCCTCCAGCGCGGCGGCCATGCCCGCGATGGCGGGCAGGTTCTCGGTGCCCGCCCGGCGGCGGCGCTCCTGGGCCCCGCCCCGGATCAGCGGCACCACCGGCACGCCCTTGCGCACATACAAAGCGCCCACCCCCTTGGGGCCGTGGAACTTGTGGCCGGAAAGGCTGAGCATGTCGATGTTCATCGCCTTCACGTCGATGGCCAGATGCCCCGCCGCCTGCACCGCGTCGGTGTGGAACAGCACGCCGGCGGCCCGGCAGATGGCCCCCAGCTCGGCGATGGGCTGGATGGTGCCGATCTCGTTGTTGGCAAACATCACGCTCACCAGCGCCGTATCCGGCCGCAGGGCCGCGGCCAGCTCCTCCGGCCGCACCAGGCCGTCCTCGTGCACCGGCAGCAGGGTCACCTCAAAGCCCTCGGCCCGCAGCGCGTCCAGCGTGTGCAGGATGGCGTGGTGCTCAAAGGCAGTGCTGATCAGGTGGCGTTTGCCCTTTTTGGCCCCCAGGGCCGCGGCGCTGCGCAGGGCCTGGTTGTCCGCTTCGCTGCCGCCGGAGGTGAAGATGATCTCCCCCGCTTCGGCCCCCAGACACCCGGCCACCCGGGCGCGGGCGTCGCTCAGCGCCTCCTCAGCCTTCTGGCCGAAGCTGTACAGACTGGAGGGGTTGCCCCACAGCCTGTCCATGGCGTCGATCATGGCCTCCCGCGCCGCCGGCGAGACGGGCGTGGTGGCCGCGTTGTCTGCGTAGATCATAGGATGAAACTCCTTTTTTCAGAATAAAACCTATAAACCTTGTAGGTTTATGCCCTCATGATACGCTCAATTTCCTACTTTGTCAATAGGAAATTTTCCAAAGCGGCTTGCAAAGCCGGCGGCGGGTGTGGCATAATAGACGAAAAAGCGGCGGCAAAGGGAGGCGAAGGGCAATGGTGGTGTCCAGCAAGGGGCGGTACGCGCTGCGGGTAATGGTGGAGCTGGCGGCGGCCGCGCCGGGGGAATACCAGCCGCTGGCGCGCATCAGCGCGCGGCAGGGCATTTCGGAGAAGTATCTGGAGGCGATCTTCGCGCCGCTGGCCAAAGCTGGGTTCGTGGAGGGCCAGCGGGGCAAGAACGGCGGCTACCGGCTGACGAAGCCGGCGAAGGACTACACGGTGGGCAGCATCCTGCGCCTGACGGAAAAGACGCTGGCGCCGGTGGCCTGCATGGCCGAGGGCGCGCCGGCCTGCGGCCGGGCGGGGGTGTGCACCACCCGGGCGATGTGGCAGGGGCTGGACAAGCTGATCGCGGACTACTTCGACGGCATCACCCTGGAAGATCTGGCCGAGGGCAGGCTGCCGGCGCAGGGCTGAGCGCGGCGGCAGTGGTCAAAATGAACGCGGCGCAAAGGGCGGCCGGACCACACGCATCGGCGCGGAGGGCGGTGAAGGGCCGAACAAGGCGATGCAGAGACGATCCAAATGAGCGCATCGTCCGCCAAGTTGAGCGCAGGGGCGCGGCAAGGGATACGGCCCCCGTCGGGAGAGCCGGCGGGAGGAGCGGGGCGGCCCGCATGGTGCGGCGCGCCTCTGCCGGGCGCGTCCCGCCGGCCCCATGGGTCGAAAAAGCGCCCGGCTCCTCACCCGCCCCGCGGCTTTTGCCCATCCGGTCCGCGGGCCGAAAAGCGCCCGCCTCCCTGCCCACACCGTTCTGTGCGCCTTTTCCCGGCCATTTTTTTCGCTATCTTCCCCGCTTTTCCCGCCGCCTTTCGCGTTGACGCGGGCCGCCAAACCTGCTATAATACAACATGGCCTGTTCGCAAGCCGGCGAACAAGCGGTCGTACTCAGGCGCCCAAGGGCCACGGCACTCGAAAGTTTGAGGCTTTCTGGCTGATTCGTCCGCAGGGTTTGGCTTCACACGGGGCAAAACCCGGGGTTTGCGTCGAAAATTTCCGCCCGTATCTTGCATCGAAATCTTGCATTTGTCCAAAGGGCCCGCAGGATGGGCCGTTAAAATTGAATAGGGAGCAGTACTCAAGTGGTCGAAGAGGCGTGACTCGAAAGACTCTCACCTTTTGGTCAATTTGTCCGCAAGGAATGGCTTAACAGTGGGCTTTTCCTTGGGTGCGCATCCGATTTTTCCTGCGTTATCTTGCATCGAAATCTTGCATTTTTCCAAATGTCTTGCAAGGCGGTGCTTGAAAATTAAATATGGAGACGTATCGAAGTGGTCGTAACGAGAACGACTCGAAATCGTTTTGTCCAGAGATGGGCACGTGGGTTCGAATCCCACCGTCTCCGCCAGAATGGGGGCAAGGATGGAAGCATCCTTGCCCCCTGCTTTTTAGAGAACATCCGACAGAACAGGGGGCTTGACCATGACGATTCGAAGCATCGAACCCTCCAGCGCGGGGGCGGTGGCGAAGCTGATGTCCACCATCAAACCCGACTGGTGGGATTTTGAGGGGGCGAACCAGCAGCTGCAGGACGTGGGCCTGTTGGCAAAGCTGGTGGGCTGGTACCTGGAGGAGGACGGCGCGCCCAGAGGCTGGCTGCTTTGCGCCGAGTACGAGGGATACTCCTGCCTGACCATCGAGAACCTGGGCTACGACGAGGACGGCGCTTTCGTGATGGAAAAGCCGCTGGAGCCGCTGCTGCGCCTGGCCGAGGAGTACGCCCGGCAGAAGGGCCTGCGCAATATGCGGTACATCATTGGCTCCACTGATATGTCCTGCCATGGGCACCCCATCACCGATTTTGCCGAGGAACTGCGCACCCTGCGCTCTTTGGGGCGGGCGCATTTTGACTATTTCCGCTCCATCGGTTTTGTGCCCACCGGGTTTATCCCCAACTGCTACGGGGTGAATTACCACGGCATCATCATGATCAAATCGCTGCTGTGAGCCTCCGGGGGCAGGCCGTTCAGTCGGAGAAATAAGCGCCGCCGCGCGGGGCCGGGGTTTCCGGCTCCGCGCTTTTGCTTTTCACCACCGGCTTTCCGGCAGTTCCTCGGGCAGCGCCAGGGCCTTTTCCATCGTGGCAGCGCTCAGCTGTTTCGACTGGGAATCCAGATGGGCGTAGATGTTCGCGGTGGTGGAGATATCGCTGTGGCCCAACCATTCCTGAATTTGCTTCATGGGCACGCCTTGTTTCAGCAGCAGGCTGGCGCAGGAGTGCCGCAGATCGTGGAAGCGAATCTTCCGCAGGCCGTGCTCCTTCAGCAGCTGGGCGAAATTGTCGGTCACAGTATTGGGGAGGATGAGGTTGCCCATCTCGTCCACGAACAGATAGCCCTTGAATTTCTGGTTGTAGCAGTTGCCGCAGAGTTTCTCGTTGTACTTCTGCTGCTCCTTCAGCGCCCGCAGCCGCTGGACGAAGCCCTCCACCAGCGGCAGGGTCCGCAGGCTGGACTTGGTCTTGGCCCGGTCCGCCTGGATAAGCAGGTGCTTTCCCTCCACGCTGGCGGTGGTCACCGTGTGGCGGATGGTGAAGGTTCCCGCCGCGAAGTCGATGGCGTCCCACCGCAGGCCCAGCACCTCGCCCCGCCGCAGCCCGTAGAAGGCCGCGAACTGAATGATGAGTTCCAGCCGGTGCCCCCGGGCGGCCTCAAACAGCTGCTCCATCTCCTCGGCGGTATAGTAGGCAGCCATGTACCGTTCCGGCTTGGGCCGCTCCACCTTGTCCACCGGATTGCCGGGGATGAGGTCCAGCTTCACCGCCTGTTTCAGCGCCTTGTGAAGATTGGCGTGCAGCCGCAGCACACTGGTGGATTTCAGCGTTTTCCGCTCGTGGAGATAAAAGCTCTGGATGTGCCGCGCCTGCAAGCCGCCCAGCGTGATGCCGGTGGGCTCAAAATAGGGCACGATGTGGTCCTTCACGTTGAAGCAGTAGGACGACCAGGTGGTGGGCTGCACCGAGGAGCGGATGATCTCCAGCCAGTAGAGCATGTAATCGCTGAACAGCATATCCGGGCTCAGATCGCCCTGGCGGTTGGGCACCGGCGGCGAGAAGGCCCGGCGGGCCTGCCGCAGCAGTTCGACCGCTTTTTTCTTGTTGCCCTTCACCGGAAGCCCGGTGCCCTGCCATTTCTGCACCCGCTTGCCGTCCGGGCCGTTGTAACTGAGTACGATGTAAAAGTAGCCGTTCTTTTCGGCCAACCGGCCTGCTACCATGGACATTCCTCCTTTGTTTGGTTGATGGTATTCTCCGGGTCCGACACAAGAATACCCGGAAGTTGTCTCGAAAGCTATTCACAAAACTGCACAAGGTCACGCGCCTGGAATGGGTATACATCCACCAGATTACCCGCGCCGATTCGTCCGGCGCGGGTGTTTTGGCTTTAGCGGATTCGGTCTTTGTTCCGGTGTTTCTGGCGTGACTTGTCCCGCTCCTGCTGGCGGCGGTATTCCTCCCGGCAGGCAGTGGTCTTTTCCACCTTCTCGATGATACGTTTGGCGGCTGCATCCTCTTTGCGCAGGGCGGCGATTTGACGGTTCAGTTCCGCCCGCCTCTGGGCTGCCCCGGGCGGTGGCTCCTTCCACCGCAGTTGCCGGGCGCAGTCCGCCCGTTCTTTACAGAGGGCGTTGATTTGCCCCGCCAGGGCCTCCCGGTGGGCTTTTACCTCCGCCACCGTGGAAAAGCCCCGCTGGCTGGTCAGCTGCAGTTCTTCCAGGGTCTTGTCGATGTCCCGCCACAGGGCGTTGATCTCCGGCCAGTTCACCCGGGGCGCGGGCCGTTTCGGGTAGATGCCCAGCTGGTAGCAGTAGTAGAGATACAGCCGGAACAGGCTGCTCTTTTGGCCGGTCAGAGAACCTTTGCAGCGGCAGTGGCGCGGGGCTGTCCTGGGTCGCGGCACGGGCCGCAGGCTGTACTTCGGGTTGAAGTTCAGGTCATAGAAGTGGGAGCCGTACCGGGCGCGGTTCGCGGCCAGCGCCCGCTCCAGGGCGGGCCAGTCGTATTCTGTCCCCAGCCGGTACACCCGAACCGCCCGGCCGCCGTCCAGCGAACGGAGGGTGGCGTATTTGCGCCCCTCATCCCGCCGCCAGAGATACCCCTGCTGCCGCAGCACCCGGGCGAAGTCCCGCTCGGTGCTGGTCTGGGCCAGGGTCTTACGGATGGCCCGGCGCATCGCCTCGTACCGGGTCTGGCCCTCGCCCTCGTAGAGCGGCCGGGGCTTTTTGCCACCCGGCTGCCGGATGACCGACAGGGCGTGTTCCCGGCACAGCTGGTCTGAAATTCTCCGCAGGTCTTGATACTGGCTTCGGCGCTGCTCATACTTCTTGCCGTCCACATAGGACACCGCATTGATGACGAAGTGGTTGTGCAAACATCCCGTATTCAAATGGGTGGCCACCAGCACTTGGAACCGCCCGCCCCACACCCGGCGGGCCAGCTCTACCCCGATTGCGTGGCACTGTTCCGGGGTCACCTCCCCGGGCTTGAAACTCTGGTAGGCGTGCATGGCCACTACTCCTTCGGTTTTGCCGAACTGCTCCTGCACCGCCCGCATCTCCGCCCAGGCGGTGGCGGGGCGGCAGTGGATGCCGCTCACCAGCTGGGCCGTTTCCTGTAAAGTGGTCTTGGAATCGTTCTCCGCGTAGTGCAGCGCCTGGGCCAGGCCGCTGTACTCGGTCTTGTCCGGATTGGCGGCGTAGTCCACCACCCGGCGCAGGCTGTCCCGCACCGGCCAAATTTTAGTGGTCGCCAGAGGCATCCTCCTTCCGCAAGAGGCTGTCCAGCAGCCCTTCCCGGCAGCGGCGGTACTGTTCCGCCAGAGGCGGGTCCAACAGGGCCAGCTGATCGGTCAGGTTGTCCATCCAGGTCAGGTAGCTGAAAAACGCTTGGGGCGGATGGAACCGGGGCTCATACCCCAGCGCCCGCTGGCGCAGATATTCCGACAGGGTCAGCCCACACCGGCCGGCCGCTGCTTGGATTCGTTGTTTCTCAGCGGGGCTCACCCGTACATTGAGGCCCACGCTTCTTGTTCTCACAGGGCTACCTCCGCATGGGGGTTCGGTCGCTGGTCCAAGAGCCGCCCTTCGGGCGGTTGACCAGCGACACTAGCCCTGCGGGGCGTCGGGGCGCTCCCCGTACCGGCGCAGGGTTGCCCGGTGGCAACACAAAGCCCATGCTTGTTACCCCGAAGCGCCTCCTGTGACGATGATGACGGTGCTGACGGTGTTTCCGGGATACCTCCGCCATCCGGGGATGTGCCGGTTTTATCGTCATTCGCGTCATCACCGTCATACCAGAGCCGAAGCTGCCGGGCGCTGGCGGTGCGGCGGCTCTCGCAGCGGATGCCCAGGGGCGCCAGGTCGGTGGGGTAGAACTCCACCAGCTTGCGGGTCAGCTGGTTGGGCTGCACATCGACGATACCGGCGGCGGTCAGTAATTCGGTGGCGGTGCCCTGCCAGCATTTCTGCCGCTTCACAAAGTCGGCTACAGTCCAAACACAGGCGGGCACGGCCTTGCGGGCCAGTTCCTCGGAGGTCTCCTCCTGCTCCAACTCCCAACGGCAGTCCTCCCAGCGCAGGTCCAGGGCGCGGCTCTCCATGTCCCGGCCGGTCACATGCAGTTGAGCGTTCAGGCTCATCCGCCGGCGACGCAGCACCCAGCTGGTATCCGCTCCGCCCATCAGGGCCACCGAGCCGGAAATGTCATCAAAGGGGTCGTCGGTCCGGTCCTTGCGCTGGTGATGCACCAGCAGGATGCCGATGTTGTGCCGGTCGGCCAGGGATTTCAAGACGCTCATATCCCGGTAGTCGCAGGCGTAGACGTTGCCGTTGGCATCGCCGGTGCGTACCTTTTGCAGGGTGTCGATGACCACCAGCCCGGTGTCCGGGCGGGCAGTCAGAAACTGCTCAATCTGTTCCTCAAGACCATGGCCCAGCCCCTCGCAGGCGGTTTGGAAGTAGAGGCTGTCCGGCATTTCCTCCTCGCTCAACCGGAACAACCGATTCTGGATGCGGCTGTATGTATCCTCGAGGCAGAGGTACAGCACCGCCTGGGCGCGGAGTTGCCGCCCCCAGAGTTCGCCGCCTTTGGCCAGCTGCAAACACAGCCAGAGGCAAAGCCAGCTTTTGCCGATCTTGCTGCCGCCCGACAGCATGGACAAACCGCCGGACAACAGATCGGGAACGAGCCACCGCACCGGCGGCAGCGGAGTGATGGAAAGAGTTCGCGCGTCAATGGGTTTGAATTTCGTCAAAAGCATTTCTCCTTTTCCGTTGGTTTGTTGGATGGGACGGGACGCGGCCACAGCGGCACAAAACAGGCCCGCAAAACGGTCTTGGCCCCGTCGCGGGGGAAAACGCCCGCACCGCCTGTCAGGCCCCGCACAGGGCGAACACCGGGCGGACAGCGGCGA
>DSLFC04102__coassemble_1276_pt1 | contig 15664 bp, 14 predicted proteins | sample DSLFC04102__metabat2_high_PE_037 | metagenome-assembled genome bin DSLFC04102
GGTCTTTTTCACTATATAATTTCTTTACACTCCCCGGCACAGCCGGGGGGTGTCTTTGCGCTAAAGCTAACAACACAACGGAAGAAGGCCGCCGGTGCTCCGGCGGCCTTCTTCCGTGACAAAGAAAGAGGCGCATCCGCGCGGCCGAATATGCCGCGCGGATGCGCCCGCTGTGTTTTTCAGGGAGGTTCACTGCCACGCAGGGCCTCAGCTGAAGATGTTGATGAGGATGCCGGCCGCCACTGCGCTGCCGATCACGCCGGCCACGTTGGGGCCCATGGCATGCATGAGCAGGAAGTTGGTGGGGTTCTCCGCCTGACCGACCTTCTGGGACACACGGGCCGCCATGGGCACGGCGGACACGCCCGCGGAGCCGATCAGGGGGTTCACCTGGCCGTGGGTGGCCCAGCACATCAGCTTGCCGAACAGCACGCCGCCGACGGTGCCGAAGGAGAAGGCCAGCAGGCCCAGGACGATGATGAGCACGGTACGGGCGTTCAGGAAGGTGTTGGCACTGGTGGTGCAACCGACCGACAGGCCCAGGAAGATGGTAATGATATTCATCAGCTCATTGCCGGCGGTGCGGTTGATACGCTCCACCACACCGGATTCCTTCATCAGGTTGCCCAGCATGAGCATACCGATCAGAACGGCGGAATCGGGCAGGATAAGGCTGATGATGATGGTGCACATGATCGGGAAGATGATCTTCTCGGTCTTGGAGACGGTGCGCAGCTGCTTCATCACGATGCTGCGCTCCTTTTTGGTGGTGAGCGCCCGCATGATGGGCGGCTGGATCACCGGCACCAGCGCCATGTAACTGTAGGCCGCCACCGCGATGGAGCCCAACAGGCCCGCCGCCAGGATGCTGGTCACATAGATGGCTGTGGGTCCGTCCGCACCGCCGATGATAGCGATGGCCGCTGCCTCGGGGCCGCTGAACGGCTCGATGGGAGCAAAGCCCAGCATCTCCGCCAGGAAATTGTAAGGGATATGTACGAACTTTGCCATGAAATAGGTGGCAAAGATGCCCAGCTGCGCCGCCGCGCCCAACAGCAGGCTCTTGGGATTGGAGATCAGCGGGCCGAAGTCGGTCATGGTGCCGATGCCCAGGAAGATCAGCGGCGGGTAAACGCCCAACTTGACGCCCAGATACAGCATGTCCGCCAGGCCGCCGTTGTGCAGGATCTCATTGAACATGGGATACAGGCTCGGATCTTCTCCGGCCGGCGCGATGAAATACTGCATATGGATGATGCCGCTGCCGGGCAGGTTCGCCATCAGCATGCCAAACGCGATGGGCAGCAACAGCAGCGGTTCGAACTCCTTCACAATGGCCAGATACAACAGCAGGCAGGCCACCACGATCATGAGCAGGTAGCGCCAGTCCTCGGCGATCCCCATAAAACCGGAATTCTGCCAGATGCTGACGATGGTATCAAAAAAAGCACTCATGGTTCAGCCCCCCTTAAAACGGCTCGGTGCCGCTCTTTACGCCGGCGGCGCCCCAACTGCCGCGGCCGTCCGCCCGCTTGACGGCGCGGAGCGTATACTTGCCGCCGCTGGCCGACGCCACCGCCGCCGCGATGACCGCCACGATCTCCTCACTGATGCCGTCCTCCACAAGCGGCGGGGCCTCCATGGGTTCCTGCAACTGCGGGGGCTGCGGCTGGCTTTTCACCGCGGCCTCCTCGGTCGCTTTTTGCTTCTTTTTGCTCAGTGATTCAAACAGTTTGCCCTGCAAATTGATGATAAAAGTCAACAGGATCAACACCAGGAACACCAGAGACATACCGGTGCCCGCAACCACCACAACCGAAGGTTCCGGCGTTTGTGCAGCTCCTGCCGCAAGCAAAACTGCATTCATGAGATGGCCCCCTTTTAAAAAAAGCTCAATTTCCGTCTTTTACATTATAGCGAAAAAAAGCGTGTGTTTCAAGCTTGCAAAAAACATTTCGTTAAAATAATAGCATTTGTGCAAATTTAAAAGGCAAAAGGGAAACCCGGCGCACAGCGAAACTGCAGGCCGGGCATGCTGTTTTATCGGTGGCCCAGGCGGGGCGTGGCGTCCACAAAGCCGCTCTCCAGCTGGTCGCCGATCTCCAGGCAGCGGGCGGTTCCCAGCGCGACGCAGTTGATGGGATCATCCGCCACGCGCACCTTCACCTTGAGCTGCTGGCTCAGGTACTCGTCCAGGCCCTTCAGCTTGGAGCCGCCGCCGGTGAGCACCACGCCGGCGGAATAGATGTCGCCCGCCAGTTCCGGCGGCGTGCGCTCCAGCACCTGATGGGAGGCGACCGCGATCTGCTCGGCCAGAGGCATGATGGCTTCGTACAAATCGCCGGTGGCGATGGTGAGCCGCTGAGGCAGCCCGGTGAGCAGGCTGCGGCCCTTCACCTCCATTTCGGCGGAAAACTCGCAGGGCCGGCAGCAGGCCACCTGCTTTTTCAGTTCCTCCGCCGTACGCAGGCCGATGGCCACATTGAACTTCATGCGCACATATTTCTGGATCTCGTCGTCAAAGGTGTTCCCTGCAATCTTCACGCTGGTGGATTTCACCTTGCCGCCCAGGCTGATCACCGCGATGTCGGTGGTGCCGCCGCCGATGTCCACCACCATGTGCCCTTCCGGCTTCAGGATGTCGATGCCGCAGCCCAGCGCGGCGGCGATGGGCTCGTCGATCAGAAAGACCTGCCGCGCGCCGGCGGCCACCACCGCCTCCACCACGGCGTCGCTCTCGATGCCGGTGATCGCCGCGGGCACGCACACCGCCACCCGGGGCTTGATGAGTTTGGAGTCGTAGACCTTGTTCACAAAGCGGCAGATCAGTTCCTTGGTGAGGGTGTGGTTGGAGATGACGCCGTCCTTCAGCGGGCGGGTGGCCAAAATATAATTGGGGGTACGCCCCACCATGGCCAGGGCGTCGTCGCCCACCGCGAGGACCTGATCCTTGCGGGTGTCCACCGCGACGACACTGGGCTGGTTCAGGATCACGCCCTTGCCCTCCATCGCGATGATGATAGTGGTGGTGCCAAGGTCGATTCCGATGTCATACTGGGCCATAGTTCACACTTCACTTTCTTTGTTGTGTGTTCACGCGGGCGCGCCAGGCCGCCCGCCCACTGCAGGATAAACCGCTCATCGCTGCGTCTGTGCCGCGGTCACGGCAAACACTTCCAGCGCGCCTGCCTTCACCAGGGCCGAGGCGCAGCAGCTGACGGTGGCACCGGTGGTGATCACGTCATCCACCAGAAGAACGCGCCTGCCCTCGATACGGCCGGCGTCCTTCACCCGGAACGCTCCCGCCAGATTGTGCAGGCGTTCCGTCGCGGTCAGGCCTTTCTGGGAATGGGTAACGCGGGTCTTGCAAAGCGCCCTGGTTTCCAGCGGCACGCCCAACGCCCGGGCGAGGGGCCGGGCCAGCAGTTCGGGCGGATTGTATCCCCTGCCCCGCCCGGAGGCGGGCACCGGCACCGCCAGGTCGAAGCGTGCCAGCGGCGGCACGCCGCTGAATGTTATTATACCATGCCGCCAGACGCAATTACAACCGAAAATGACGCGCGCCATCTCCGCGCCCAACTCCTGCCCGTAACAGGCGCGGCCGCCGTTCTTGAAGCGGAGGATGGCCCGGCGCACGCATCCGTCGTAGCGCCACACCGCGGCGGCGCCGGTCAGATTCTTCAACAGGTGTTCGGTGGTGGGAAGGCGCGGCACCGCGAGCCGCAGGCGGGCCAGTTCCCCGGCGCAGTCGGGGCAGGCGGGCAGCCAGCCCAGCACCCGGTCGCAAAAGGGGCAGCGGCGGGGATACACCAGCGCCGCCGCTGTTCGCAGGGCATCCGAGGGTCTCACAGCGACGCCCCCTCCTCCAGCAGCGCGCACAGGCAGCTGTATCGCATGTTTTGGCGCACATTCTCCACCATGGCGCCCAGGACCGGCATCTCGCCGGCAAGGATGCAGAGTTTTTTTGCCCGGGTGACGCCGGTGTACAGCAGGTTGCGGTAGCACAGCTGCCGGGGCACGCTGCTCACCGGCATCACCACCGCCGTAAATTCGGTGCCCTGGCTTTTGTGGACGGTGATCGCATAGGCAATCTCCAACTCCTGAAGGGTGTCCGGGCCGTAGGTGAGTTTCCGGTCCTCCATCTGCACCAGGAGGGTGCGCTGGTGGGCGTCCACCTGCAGGATCACACCCATGTCGCCGTTGAAGGCCCCCACGCCCGACTCGCCGCCGTCCCGCTCATACGGGATCAGGTAGTCGTTGCGCACCTGCATCACCTTGTCCCCCTGGCGGAACAGCCGGCCGCCCAGTTCCAGTTCGGCTTTGCCGGCGGCGGGCGGATTGAGCAGCTGCTGCAGCCGCGGGTTCAGCGCGGCGGTACCCACCGGCCCCTTTTTGGTGGGGCAGAGCACCTGGATGTCCCGCACCGGGTCATAGCCATAGCTCGCGGGCAGGCGGCGGCTCACCAGGTCGCACACCAGCTGCTGGCACTCCATGCCGGCGGCGGGCAGGAAGAAAAAGTCGCTGTCCCGCCCGCCCTTTTGGGGCAGCCGGCCCTGGACGATGCGGTGGGCGTTCTCCACGATCAGACTCTTGGCGGACTGGCGGAAGATATGCTCCAGCCGCACCGTGGGCACCACGCCGCTCTGGATGACCTCGCCCAGGATGTTCCCCGGCCCCACGCTGGGCAGCTGATCCGCGTCGCCCACCATGATGATGCGGCAGCCGTGGCGCAGCGCCGCCAGCAGGCTCTGGAACAGCTTCACATCCACCATGCTCATCTCGTCCAGTACCACCACGTCACACTTGAGCAGGTTCTTCTCGTTGTGGATAAAGCGCAAAAGGCGGCTCTGGGGGTCATAGTCCACCTCCAGCAGGCGGTGGATGGTCTGGGCCTTCTGCCCCGTCAGTTCCGCCAGCCGCTTGGCCGCCCGCCCGGTGGGGGCGCAGAGGGCCACCCGCTGCCCGTCGTGCTGCAGCAGCGACAGGATCGCGTTCACGGTGGTGGTCTTGCCGGTGCCCGGCCCGCCGGTGAGCACCATCACACTGCTGCTCATGGCCGTGCGGATGGCCTGCCGCTGTTCCTGGGCGTAGGCAAAGCCCTGGGCGCGCTCCAGCACGGCGATGCTGCGATCCACATCCGGCGGCAGCGGCACCGGGTGCCGGCTGAGTTCCCACAGGCGGGCGGCGATATCCGTCTCGGCGCTGAGCAGGTCCGGCAGGCAGATGAACTCGCCGTCCGGCCGGGCGTAGCTTTTTACCTCGCCCTCCGCCAGCTGACGGTCCAACTCCTCTTCCGCCTTCTGCGGCTCAACGCCCAGGAATCGGGCGGTGGCCTCCACGAGCCTTGGCCGCGGCAGGCAGGTGTGCCCGTTGCCGGCATTGTGCCGCAGCGCATAGAGAAGGCCTGCCCACACCCGCAGCGAGCCCGCCGGGTCCATCTGCAGTTCGGCGGCGATGGCGTCCACCTGGCGGAAGGTCATGTGCAGCGGCTCGCCGCAGAGGATGTAGGGGTTGCGGCCGATCTCCTCCACCGCGGAGGGCCCCAGGTGGCGATACACCTCCACCGCCCGCACCGGCGAGATGCCGAAGCGGCCCAGGTAGGCCACCGCCTCCCGCACGCCGAACATCCGCCTGAACTCGTTGGAGATGGCCGCCGCCTTTTCCGGCGTGATGCCCCGCAGTTCGGTGAGGCGCAGCGGGTCGTTGGCGATCACTTCCAGGCAGTCGGCGCCAAAGCGCTCCACGATCTTTTTGGCGGTGGCGGGACCGATGTAGGGCAGCGCCCCGCTGGACAGGTAGGCCAGCGTCGCCGCCAGATCCTGCGGCATGGATGCCTCGCAGCTCTCGGCGCGGAACTGGGGGCCGTGGGTTGGGTGGGTCTCGAATTTGCCGTACAGGGTAACGCTCTCCCCTGCGTTCACCTCGCCCACGGTGCCGGTGACCACATGGAGCTCGCCCCCGGCATTGACCTCGAAGACCGCGTAGCCGGTGTCGCGGTTTTCAAAGATCACATGTTCCACCACGCCCTCCATGCGCAGAAGGTCGTCGGAATGGCCAGGTTCCATCGCGCAAGCCCCCCTTCCCCGTCGGACAATTTTACAGCTATTATACCGCCGGCGCTCTTTTTTGTAAACCGAAGGCGGCGGGGGAACTACGCCTGCGGCAGGGCCTGGGCATACTCCTCGCCGAACATCAGATCGTATTGCAGCAGCCAGTGGTTCTGGAACCACCGCTCCTGCTCCTCGGTGAGGTCGGCGTCGGTGGCGGTGCCGTCGGGCAGGATGGTCACACCCAGGGTGCGGCTGCGGTAGACCGACAGCTGATTGGCCAGGTACCGGAACAGGGGCGGCTCCTCCAGGCCGTACAGTTCCATCAGCACCGGGCTTATTTCATACGCGGCCACCGTGCCCAGATCCACCTTGCCCTGCCAGTAGTTGCTCCAGATCAGCAGCGGCATCTGGTGCAGTTCGGGGCTCTCGCTGTCCGCGCCGGAGGCATACCCCGTGGCGGTGTAGACCTCGTATCCGCTGCCGATGGGGTTGTAATGGTCGCCCCAGAATACCAGGATGGTGGGCTCGTCCACCTGGCTGAAGTAGTCGGTGAGGGTGCCCAGCATGGCGTCCGCCTCCCGCACGCCGGTGGCGAAATCCTGCAGCGCGCCCAGGGTGTTCTCACTGATGCCCTCCGGCGCCTCCAGGATGCCCACCAGTTCCTCCTCGGGGTAGTTGTTCTTGTTGTAGCTGGTGTGGTTCTGCATGGTGACAGCGTGGATGAACAGGGGCTTGTCCTTGTCCCGCTGCTCGTATTCCTGGATGATGCGGCGGGCCATCTCGGCGTCGGTCACAAGGCCGCCCGACCACTCGGTGTCCCGCTTTCTTTCGGGGTCCACGAAGTCCTCCAGCGAGATAAACTCGTCGAAACCCAGGTTCGGGTAGGCGGTGTTGCGGCTCCAGAATTTTGCGTAGTAGCAATGGATGGCCTGGGTGGCATACCCCTGCTCCTTCAGATACGAGGCAATGGAGAACATGGGATGGGTCACATGCTGCTGGAAGGGCTTGCAGCCGCTGGGCAGAAACTCCACCGAAAAACCGGTGAGCGCCTCGAACTCCACATCACAGGTGCCGCCGCCGAAGCTGGGACTGTAAGCCTTGCCGTAGGCGGAAGTCTCCATCAGGCGGTGGAGGTTCGGCGTCACCGACTGGTCAAAGGCCACCCCGTACTGCACCAGTTCCTGCACGTCCCAGAAGGATTCATCCATAATAAAGATGATGTTGGGCTGGGTGACCGTCCCGTCTCCCGCCAGCGCGTAGCTGTTTGCAAACTGCGGGGCCAGGTTCTGGCTGTATGCCTGCCGAACCAGTTCTTCCACGGCTTCCTCGCTGTAGTCTTCCGGCTCATCCACGTCCAGATTCTGCACATTGGTCAAAAAGCCGGCGATCACACCGTAGTTGCGGTAATAGCGGTTTTGCATCCACATGTCCGGCACGATGCCCACCCGGCGGGAACCGGTCGGGCTGAAAAACACAAACACCAGCAATGCCAGCATCCCCGCGCCCGGCGCGGCCCAGCTCAGCACAAACTGCCACAGCGCCCACCGCCGGGGCCGGGGCACCAGGCAGGCAAAGGCGGCCAGCGCCAGGAAAACAAGGCCGCTGACCCACATGGAGGTCTGAAGTTCCAACCCCGCCTTGCCCACCACGTCGGCGGCCTCCGCCCCCTGGGACAGGTCCCAGGGGAAGAAGGGTTCGCCCCGCAGTTTCAGCTTGAAGTATGTAACCGTGGCCGGAACGCACCCGCCCGCACCGCACACCAGCACCGCCAGGGCGGGCAGCCGGGTCAGATTGGCCAGGAACAGGTAGGTGCACAAAATGAGCAGCCAGGTGCAGGCGAAGCTGCCGAAATGCGGTGAAAAATTGTCCGTCCAGAAGGACGCGCTCAGGCTGCCCCGGTGGATCCACTCGGTGCACAGCAGCGTGACGGTGGCCGTGACCGGGGCCAGCAGCCACCAAAAAAAGGAAAGTTTCGCCCGCCAGGGCGCGGTCTGTTTTAACGTCTGCAAGGATCTTTGCCTCCCGGAAAAATTTTGCCGCCGAACTCACTCCAGCAGCCGGGCCAGAAATCCGGCCCGGGCTTTGGGCGCGGCGGGCAGCTGGGTGCGCACGAGGATCACGTCGGCCCCGATGGTGTCGATCTCCCGCCAGGGGATGAACACGTCCTCCTGCCGGCCCAGCAGGCCGAACAACCGCGGCCTTCCCAGCAAGACCAGCCCCTCGAGGGCGGCCGTCTGCGGATCAAAGCGCAGATCGTCCGCCCGCCCGAGGTTCGCGCCCAGCGGCACCTGGATCACATCCTTTTTGCACAGTTCGCTCAGGGTCATGTTTTCCCCCTTTCGGTCTGCCGCAATCAGGAAAGCCCGTACTACAAAACGACACAGATCCCCGATGTATTGCAGCAGTCCAACGTTTTCCTGTTGAAAAGATATGTGTCCAATTTTGTATTTTAGCACAAAATAGTGTATAATGAATAAAACTTTCCAATAAAAAACCTTTCCTCGGGAGGATGCGATCCATGTACAAAAATATCGTGTTCGATCTGGGCGGCGTCGTGGTGGACTTCGACCCCCACGGCTTTCTGCTGGACCGTTTCTACGACGAAACTGTGGAGAACAAGGTGTACGACATCACCTTTGGCAGCGTGGAATGGCGGCAGCTGGACGCGGGCGAACTGGACCGCGAGGCCGGCAACGCCGCCATGCTGCAAAAGGCCGCCGATGCCGGCTGCACCTTTGAGGTGCAGAGCGTGCTGGACGACTGGAGCCGTATGCTCAGGACCCGCCGCAAGACGGTGGATGTGATGAAGCGGCTGAAAAAGATGGGCTTTTCTCTGTACTACCTTTCCAACATCCCGTGGGATATCTACCGGGAGATGCAGCAGCGGGACTTCTGGCCGCTCTTCGACGGAGGCGTGGCCTCCTGCGAGGCGGGCACCAACAAGCCTGATCCCCGCATTTTCCAGCTGCTGATCGAGCGGTTCAGCTTGAACTGCAGCGAGACCATTTTCGTGGATGACAACAAGCTGAACACCACCGCCGCCTATGACCTTGGCATCACCGGCATCCACTACAAGGGCGGCGCCTCCTTCTTGCGGGCGCTGAACGCCTGCGGCATCCCCATCAAAGAGCACCTGCTGTGGTGACGTCCCCGTTCCGCCCAACAGCCCCCTGCCCCGCCGGCCGGGAGAAAATGAAAAAGCAAGCCCCGCAGGTCACAACGATGACCTGCGGGGCTTGTTCTATGATCCCGCCGGCTGTTCCGCTTTTATGCCACGGGCTTTCGCTCCGGCGCCGGCACAAGCTGCTCAAACCTGTCGATCATGGACCGCAAGGTGATGCCCTCCATCGTTTGCCGCACAGCGTCTTCGATCTGATGGTACGGAGCCTGCAGCACCTTGCGGATGTTTTTCGCCACAGGGCACGGCCTTCCCCCGCAGGGATGGATCCCGATCAGGGAGGCGAAGCCCTTCGGCTCCAAAGCAGCGTAGATCTGATACAGCGTGATCTGCGCCGGATCCGCGCACAGCTCCGCGCCGCCGGTCCCCCGCGCAACGGTGATCAGGCCCGCTTTTTTCAGCGCGCTCATTATGTTGCGGATCACCACGGGATTGCATCCCGTGCTTTCGGCAAGAAGGCTGCTGGTCACCTTTGCGACGCCTCTGGCTTCGTAGATGAAGATGAGGCAATGCACCGCTACGGAACATTTCATACTGATCTGCATACAAGGTCCTTTCTCATCGATCCGCCCTCCCGCTTGATGTAACTATTGACATTACAACGAAACAATGGTGCACTGCAGAAGATGTAACTCAAACATTTACATCGTTTATTTTATCGGGCTTTGCAAAAAAATGCAAGTGAATCATTGACATCCATTCAGAAAGAGGTCCTGTATAAAAGCGGTACAGATCAACGGCTACTCCAAAACCATCCAGACAAGCCTGCGGGATATCCCGCGGCCGGAACCCGCGGACTCCGAAGTGCTCATCCGTGTAAAAGCTGCGGCGGTCAATCCGCTGGAACTTCTGATCCTTTCGGGGCGCGTGAAATTGATCCAAAACTATTCCTTTCCCCTCACGCTGGGAAACGAATGCGCAGGCATCGTGGAGCGGGTGGGCAAAAGTGTGACGGGCATTCAAAAAGGCGACCACGTCTATACCCGCCTGCCGCTGAACAGGATCGGCGCCTTTGCGGAATATGTGGCCGTGGAGCAGCAAGCGGTCGCCAAGATGCCCGCTGGCTACGAATTCGCAACGGCCGCGGCCATTCCGCTGACGGGGTTGACCGCCTACCAGGGGCTGGTGGAGGAACTGGAAGCGAAACCGGGTGAGACGGTGCTGATCCCCGGCGGCTCGGGCAGCTTTGGGCAGATGGCGGTGCCCGTTGCGAAAGCGCTGGGGCTCCGCGTCATCGTCACTGGCAACGACCGGGCCCGGGAGCAGATCCTCGCCCTGGGCGCGGACTGATACATAGACTATAAAAAAGAAAACTATTGGGAGAGCTTATCCGGGATCGACCATGTCTTTGATGCGCTGGGAGCGTCGGAGTTCGAGCACGAGTTGTCCGTGCTCCGGAAAGGAGGGCGGCTGCTGAGTCTGCGGACCGGCCCCAATCGGGCCTTTGCGGAGCGGCATCGCGTTTCTCTGCCCAAAAAGGCCCTGTTCGCACTGGCCGGCCGCAAATACGATCAGGCCGCCCGCAAACAGGGAAAGGAATATCGTTTTATGTTTGTGCGCTCCGACGGCGCGCAGCTGCAAAAAGTGACGGAAATTGTGGAGCGCGCTCATGTGATGCCTGCCGTCGACCCCCATCGCTTCACCCTTGCGCAGGCCGATGACGCCTTGCGGCTGGTGGCGCGGGGGCCTCTCCTGGGCAAAGTGGTCCTGGAGGTCTGACCCGGGCAGCCAGCTGTTTCATCCATATAAGGAGGACCGTTCCATGAAACTGTATGAACTTTGCTTCAGCCCCACCGGGGGCACCCGAAAAGTGACGGATATCCTGGCCGGCGGGTTGGCGGACAGGATCGAGCGGGTGGACCTGACGGACAGCAGGATCGATTGTTCCGCCATTGCGCTGGCGCAGGAGGATGTTGCCGTTATCGCCGTGCCGTCCTACGGAGGCCGCGTTCCGTCCGTCGCGGCAAAGCGGCTGGCCGCCGTTCAGGGCAACGGAGCCCGCGCCGTTTTGGTTTGCGTGTATGGGAACCGCGCCTACGAGGATACGCTGGCAGAACTGCGGGATATCGCAAGGCAGGCAGGGTTCCGGGTGATCGGGGCGGTGGCCGCGATCGCCGAGCATTCCATTGCGCGCCAGTTCGCCTCTGGCAGGCCCGACGATCAGGACGCCCGGCAACTCCGTGAATTCGCCCTGCAGCTCCGTGCCAGACTCTCTGCCGGCGACCTGCCGGAGCCCGTTCTTCCCGGCCATCGCCCCTACAAAAAAGCGGGCGCTGTGGGCATGGTTCCCAGGCCCACAAAAGCGTGCACCCGGTGCGGCGCGTGCGCCCGGGCCTGCCCCGTTCAGGCGATTCGGCCCGACGACCCGAAAAAGGTGGACGGAAAAGCCTGCATCTCCTGTATGCGCTGTGTTGCCGTCTGCCCCCATTCCGCGCGGAAGGTAAATCCTGTTATGCTGGCTGCCGCGGGTCTGATGCTGAAAAAGGCCTGCTCCGACCGAAAAAACTGCGAGCTGTTTTTGTGAGTTTTCAAATATACAAGGACAGGCTGGCGGCCGCCAGCCTGTCCTTTTTGTGTCGTTTCGATCCAGGTCGGTTTCCCCCGCCCCCGCAGCCGGGGCAGGCCGCGGCCAACAGGAGCAAAAGCGCGCAGAGCACAGGAAAAACCGATCGTTTCATGGTTTCTCGCCTCGCTGACAGCTCAAAGCCCAAGGTCCAGACTATTCACCCACTGGGCCACTTCATCCTGGCTCGCGTCGCTGTTGAAGCGGTGCCCCTCCAGCCAGCGGGCGGAGGCAGTCAACGCCTGCAGGTCGTCCAGGCTGCCGTCAATGCCGCTGGAGCCGGAGGTGCAAAAAGGCACAATGGCAGCCTCTCCAAAGTCGTAACGTTCCAGAAATGTGTAAACGATCTTTGGAGCCCGCCCCCACCAGATGGGATAGCCCAGGAACACCACGTCATAGTTCTCCGGGTTTTCCAGCGTGCCGGAAATGGTGGGCCGGGCCGTCGGGTCGTTCTGTTCCTGATTGGCGCGGCAGCTGTCATTGCTGTAGTCAAGGTCTTCGCCGGTGTAAGGCACTTCGGGCACGATCTCAAAAAGGTCCGCGTCCAACACAGCCTGCAGGTTCTGCGCAACGCCCTCTGTATTGCCGGTGGCGGAAAAATAGGCCACCAGCACACGATGCCCTTCATCGGCCGCGGCATCCTCCGACATGGCGGGGACGTTGGACACTGGCACAAGGGAAGACGGGCCGGCGCTTTCGGGGTCACTCGTTCCCTGTGAAGTCTGGAGCTGTTCCGGGCCGCTCAGGGCCTGTGTCCCTCCGCAAGCCGCCAATGCGCAAACAAGCGTCATCCCGGTCAGCAGGGCAAAAATTCGTTTCATTCCACTATACCTCCTGTTCATCTCTCGGATCTCATGCCGCAGGTAATCCAGCCGCTGCAGCTGATGCTCCTTGAAGTGGATCTCATCCAACGCGGCGCTGCGCTTTTCCTCCAGCATCTGAAGCCGCTGCCCATCGGAGGAATCCCCTTCCAGCAGAAGGCGCATATAGAGCTCCACCTCTTCTGTGGAGAACCCAATGTCGTGAAGCGTCATGATGATGCTGAGTCGTTCCAGGTCGGTGTCGTCGTATTGCCAGTCGCCCATCACCTTTTTGAGCGCTCCGCACAATCCCCAGCTTTCATATTCCCGCAGGACGCCCATTGGGATCTGGTAGCGCTCGCTTGCCTCCTGTATGGTCATGTCGGAACCTCCAAATGAAAAATGCGGGTGCCCCTTGGGGGACGCCCACATTGTAAAGCAGTTCTCAATATATGTCTAATGCTTATTTTGGATTACAAGAAATAGTTAGTAGGCATTTTTTTGATGTGCTCCAGCGGAGCGGTCACCGCCGGTGGGACGGTCTCGGTTTTTTTCCAGGCAAGCACCGTGCCGGATTCCAACGCGGGAGACAGGGGGATAAAACGCAGCCCTTCATAGGTGCAGTGCAACTTCAGGGTAAGATACGCCCCGATGCGGGCCCCGGCCAGCAGAGCCATGTTGTAGGGAAGATTTCCCGTTGCGTTCACCTGCAGTTTTGTGGCGTAGGGTCCAAACCAGCGCTCCATCTCCTGCTGGATCAGCTCCCTCCGGGTAAGGATAAGGGGAACTTGCGCCAGATCCTCCGGCGTGACCGCCTCCTTCCGGGCCAGCGGCATGTCCTCGTGGACCAAAACGCCCCACTGTTCCTTCACGGGCATTCGTATGAAGTCATATTTGCTGATATCCACGGGTTCCAGCAAAAGGCCCAGATCCAGCGTGCCGCCCTCCATACGCTCTTTGGTGTGATCGGCGTTTCCGCTGTAGATTTGATAGGTCACCTGAGGATAAAGCTTTTGGAAGGAGGCCAGCCATTCCGCCAGAACATACATTCCCTCCAAATCTCCGCTTCCAATGGCGATCTCGCCCCGAAGTTCCGGCTCTTTGCGGAACTCCCGGGTGGTTTTCTCCGCCAGGTCCACCAATTCCTGCGCCCGTCGCCGCAGCAGCATCCCCTCGTCCGTTAAAACAATATGGTAGCGGCTGCGGCGAAAGAGCTGCACGCCCAGTTCCTCCTCCAGCTGCATCAGCTGCCTTGAAAGCGTAGGCTGGGTCAGGTGGAGCAGCGCTGCCGCCTTGGTGATATTCTCTTCCCGGGCCACTGCCAGAAAATATTTCAAAACGCGAAGTTCCATTCTGATGATTCCCATAGGTACATTTTCTGAACCGGGTGAATTGTCAGGCACAGAGGCGGACGGCTTCCGCCGTCCGCCTCTGTGTTTTCATGCGAGCAATCGGATGATTGCTTCTTTCTCTGTGATTTCTTTGGTCATGCGCGGTGCGTGGTCGCCCTCCCGCATGGGCGTATCCAGAGCACCGATATCCCGGTACACGATCCGGACGCTCTGGCCGGCGGAGCGGGAGTGCTTCTTCGTCCGCTCCCCGATCTCGATGCGCTGGATAAAAAGCCTCAGCAACTGGGGCGTCAGCTCGTCGATGGCGGTGTACTGCTTGGCCTTCTCGATGAAGGCGTCCACATTGGAGACCGAGGCTTTCAGCCGCTCTAACTGCTCCTCCTTCGCAGGGATGGCCGACTCCAGCTCTTTCTGCTCCCCGTTGTAGTCGGCGGAGAGCATCCGGAACTGCTCGTTGGTCACCCGACCCAGCACATTGTCCTCGTAGAGCCGTTTGAACAGGGCGCTCAGTTCTCCGTCCCGGCGGCGCATGGCATCCAGCTCCTTCTGCACACGGTTGATTTCCCGCCGCAGCTCCAGCGTGTTCTTCTGGTTGATGTACTCCGCGAACTGCCGCTCCTTCATCCGGGCGAAGTGGGTCACCCTGCGCAGATCGTCCAGTACGATCTGTTTCAGATCTACCTCCCGGATCTGGTGAGGGGTGCAGGCATCTTTCCCTCGCTTGCCGTAGGTGGAGCACCGGAAGTAATACTGATCCTCCCGCATCTTCTCCGTCCGGCAGAGCACCAGGTACTGTCCGCAGTCGGAGCAGTAGGCCAAGCCAGAGAATAGATTCGGCTCCTCCATGTGCTTGGGCGGGCGGCGCTTGTGGCGGCGCACCTCCTGAACGATCTCCCAGAGCTCCTGCGACACCAGCGGCGCGTGGGTGTTCTTCACCAGGATCTGCTCGCTCTCCGGTCTTTTGATCTGCTTTTTGTTCTTGTAGGAGAGCGTCGTGTGTTTCATGCTGAGCGTGTGGCCGAGGTAAACGATGTTCTCCAGGATATTTGCCACCGTCTTGCCGCACCAGCTATAGGGGCGAGTCGTGTCCAGGTGGTTGCAGGCTGTCCCGGTAGCCTGGTAGTACTGGTTGGTCGGGTTCAGGATCTGTTCTCCGGTCAGGATTCTGGCGATTTGGTTGGGCCCTTTCCCGGCGGCGCACAGTTCGAAGATCCGGCATACCACAGGGGCAGTCGCCTCATCCGGTATGATCTCCTTGGACTGTGCGTCTTTTTTCTTATAGCCGTATGGGGGCTTGGAGCCAGAACGCTCCCCGCGCTCCGCCTGCATCCTCTTGATGGCCCGCACCTTTTTGCTGGTGTCCTTGGCGTGGAGCTCGTTTGCCCAGTTGCGGATGGGGTTGAAGTCGTTGCTGCTCTCCACCAGGGAGTCCACGCCATCATTGACCGCGATGAACCGGACGCCCTTCTCCGGAAAATAGAGTTCTGTCAGCTGGCCCACCTGCAGGTACTCCCGTCCCAGGCGGCTGAGATCCTTGACGATCAGGGCCTCCACCTCGCCGTCCTCGATCATCTCCACGATTTTCTTCCACGCGGGCCGCTCGAAGTTGGTACCGGAGTATCCGTCATCGGACAGGAACAGGGTATTCTCGAATCCATTGTCCGCCGCGTACTTCTCCAGAAACAGCTTTTGGAAACTGATTTGTCAAGGGGGGATTACCC
>DSLFC04102__coassemble_1337_pt1 | contig 14894 bp, 14 predicted proteins | sample DSLFC04102__metabat2_high_PE_037 | metagenome-assembled genome bin DSLFC04102
CAAGCAAAATTTCATGGGGAGAAGGAGGAATGACGGAGCGGTATGAGAAAAGCCCAGCCAAACGGCTGGGCTTTTTGAATGGAGCGTAGTCCATTCCGACGTGGAGCCGGCAGACGGATTCGAACCCCCGACCTGCTGATTACAAATCAGCTGCACTACCAGCTGTGCTATGCCGGCAAAGGCGGCGCGGCGCGCCGTAAGGACATTATAACAAAACTTGCCCTGCAGGGCAAGGGGGATTTTGGCCGTCCCTTCAGCCGCCAAAGGCCGCCAGCTGCCGCTGCAGCCGGGCGAAATCTTCCAGGGTGAGCTGCTCGGGCCGGGCCGTCGCCGGCAGGCCCGCCGCCTCCAGCGCCGCCGTCACCGCGGCCTTGGGGATGCCCAGCGCGCCGCTGACAGCGTTGGCCGCCGTCTTGCGACGCTGGCTGAAAGCCGCCCGGATCAGCCGGAAAAAGCCCGCCTCGTCCGCGGTTTCCACCGCCGGCGCCTGCCGCACCTCCAGCTGGATCACCGCGCTGGTGACCTTGGGCGGCGGGTAGAAGCTGCCCGGCTGCACGCTGAACAACAGGCGCGGCGTTGCGTAGTAGGCCACCGCGTAGCTGATGGCCCCCGCCTGGCGGCTGCCCGGCGCAGCGGTGATGCGCTGGGCGGCCTCCTTCTGCACCATCACCGTGATGTGGCGGATGGGCAGTTTTTCCTCCAAAAGGCGCATCAGGATGGGGCTGGTGATGTAGTAGGGCAGGTTCGCGCACACCGCCACCGGCATCCCCGCGAATTTCTCCCGGATCAGCGCCGCGATATCAACTTTTAGTATATCCCGCAATACAATTTCCACATTGTCAAATTCCGCCAGCGTCTCGGCCAGCAGGGGCGGCAGGCGCTTGTCCACCTCCACCGCCACCACCTTTTTGGCCCGCAGGGCCAGTTCCTTGGTGAGCACCCCGATGCCGGGGCCGATCTCCAGCACGCCCCAGTCCCCGTCGATGCCGGCGGCCCCGACGATCTTGGGGCAAACGCCGGAGTTGACGATGAAATTCTGGCCAAACCCCTTGGAGAGGGCGAAATCATACCGCGCGCACAGGTCCCGGATGGTGGAGAGGTCGGTGAGGTTGGGCATAAACAGCCTGCCTTTCTGATAAAAAGACGGGCAGCGCCCCGCGGGCGGGTCGCTGCCCTCTGTGTTTCTGGTTATTCCTCGCCGGAGGTGGCGGGGGCGGAGGAGGTATCCTCCCCGGCCGCCGCGTCGCCGGCGGAGGCGGGCTCGGAGGTGCCGGCAGAGGTGCTGCCGGAGGTGGAGGCGGGGCTGTCCGTGGAGGAGCCGGTGAGCAGCTTGGCCGCCGCCAGGGCGCGGCTCACCTGGGGATCGCTGGTGAGCGGAGCGCCCGCGTCGGTATTGCTGGAGGCGGCCACTTCCACATCCACCGAAAGGCCGGTGCCGTCAAAGCTCTCGCCATTCGAGGTGATCATCTTGGCCACCGTCACCACCACGGCGCTGCCGTCGCTCATGCGGTGGGGCTCCGCCTGGATGGTGCCTTTGCCATAGGTGTTCTGGCCCACCAGCTGCGCGCCGGAGAACTGCCGCAGGCTGGCGGCGAACAGTTCGGCGCTGCTGGCGGTCTGGCCGTCCACCAGCACCACCATGGGCAGGTCCACGCTGGAATCGTCGCTCTCACCCAGCAGGGTGCGCTCGCCGGTCTTGTACTCGGCCCAGACGATGTCGCCCTTGGGCACCAGCAGGTCGATGCAATCCACCGCGGCGCTGAGCAGGCCGCCGGCGTTGCCCCGCACATCAAACACCAGCGCCGCGGCGCCCTGGCCGGTGAGGTCGTTCACCGCCCGGCTGAACTGGGTCAGGGTGGTGGAATCGAACTGGATGATCTTGATGTAGCCGATGGAGCCGTCGGTCATCTGGTACTCCACGCTGGGGATGACATACTTGCTGCGGATGACGGTGTACTCGGCGGTCTCCGAGTCGGGCGACATGTAGCCCAGCACCACCTGGGTGCCGCTCTCGCCCTGCAGACGGGTGAGGACGTTGTCGCGGGTGAGGTTCTTCACGTCGGCGCCGTCGATGGCGGTGATGAAGCCGCCCACCTGCAGGCCCAGCTCCTCGGCGGGGCTGCCGGAGTAGATCTGGGTGATGCGGGCATAGCCGGAGGTGTCCTTCACCACGTCCACGCCCACGCCCACGATGTTGCCGCTCTGCACCTCCAGCAGTTCGGTGTACTGCTTGGCGGAGTAATAGGTGGCGTTGCGGTCGCCGGTGCCCAGGATGTAACCGTAGCTGATCATGTCAAAGAGGGTGGAATCCTGGATGTCGCCGTAGTAGTTGGCGCGCACATATTTATCCAGCTCGGCCAGTTTCGAGTACATGCTTTCCTTTTCCTGCACCGAGGGAATGGTCTGATCGAAGATCTGCCGCGCCAGGATCATGGTCACCGAGAAGGTCACCGTCATGGCGATGATGGCGATGGTAAGCGCCAGACTGACGCTGATTTTTTTGTTCATGGGCTCTCCTTTTCGGGTCAGAAACCGTATGCCAACTCAAGGATCACGGTGCTCAGCACCGAGGCGACCATCAGGGCCGCGATCACAAAGCAGACAACGCGCACAAAGGGTTTATGCTTCATCGAATTTTCCTCCATCCCGTCACGGGGGACTGACGTAGTTGCGGGGATTCTGACGCACCCCGTTCACCCGCACCTCGAAGTGCAGGTGGTTGCCGCTGGAATTGCCGGTGGAACCCACATAGCCGATCACCTGGCCCTGGGTCACCGTTTGACCCACGCCGACAGCGATGCTGGACATATGGGCATAGAGGGTGGAGATGCCGTCGCCGTTGTCGATCATGGCCACGATGCCGTAGGTCCAGGAGGTAGGCGGCGAGACCACCGTGCCGTTGTGGGCGGCGTAGATGGGGGTGCCGCCGGCGATGGCGATATCCAGCCCCTTGTGGCCGCTGCTGAAGACGCCGTTCACCCACTGGTCCGCGCCGAATTCGGTGGTGATGCGGCCCGCGGAGGGCAGCGGCCAGATGAAGCCCTCGGCGGACACGCCGCTGCCGGTGGAGGCGTTCTGCCGCACCCACTGCTCATAGGCGGCCTCCGCCTCGTCGGCCAGCTTCTGCTTTTCGGCCACCACCTGCTCCTGCACCTTGGCGTCGGCGTCCAGCTTGCTGATGGTGGCGTCCTGGGCCTGGATGTTGGCGCTCAGCTGGTTGGATTTTTCGTCCAGGGCGGCCTTGGCGCTTTCCAGGTCGGCCTTGGCCTGCTCCAGCTGCTGCTTTTCCTCCTCCAGTTCGGCCTTCTGGACGTTCATCTCCTCCAGCACGTCGGTGTCCTTCTGGCTGATCTGCTGCAGGGTGGTGGAGAAGGTGAGCAGGTCGTAGAGGCTCTGGGCGCTGGTGATCATGGCCACCGCGCCGGAGTCGTGCATCACCTGCATGGCCTGCATCCGGTCCTTGAAATCGGCCCAGCGGGCGTCGATCTCGGCCTGTTTGTCGGCGATGACCTGCTCCTGATTGGCGATCTCCACATCCTTCGCGTTGATCTGCTCCAGGGCCTGACTGATCTGGTCCAGAATGATGGTCTGCTGGTTTTTCAGGCTCTGCTTTTGCTGCTGGGCCTGCTTTTTATCGTCCTCGATCTGCTCGTACTTTTCCTTTTCCTCTTTCAGTTCCTGCTCTTTCTGCTGCCAGTCGCTCTTGTAGTCGGCAGCGGCCGTGCCCGCCAGCAATGCCGCCGACAGCAGACCGCAGGCGAGGCGGCGCAGCGCGGATCTTGTTCGCTTCATGGCGGTCCCTCCCTGTCAGACGGTCAAACTTTGAGATACTTGCGGATGGAACTGGCGGTGCCGATGCTGCCAATGAGCATGCCAAAGGCGAGGAAGCCCCCCAGCACCAGATACCACACCTTGTCCAGGGGCAGCAGCGTGCCGCCCAGCAAAGTGCCCCAGAACCCGGGCAGCTTCACAGCGTAGATCAGCAGCAGCTGGTAGCCGCCCAGCACCAGGGCGGTGGAGATGAGCCCCGCGATGAGGCCCACGGTGATGCCCTCCACGAAGAAGGGCAGGCGGATGAAGCCGTTGGTGGCGCCCACATACTTCATGATGTTGATCTCCTTGCGGCGGGCGAAGACGGTGAGCCGGATGGTGTTGCTGATGACCACCACGCTCACAAACCCCAGCACCGCCACCAGCACCACGCACACTGCGCTGACGCCCTGGTGCACGCTGGTGAACATCTGGCTGAGCTGCATGGGCGCGCCCACGCTCTCCACCCCCTCGATGGCCTCCAGCTGAGGCTGGATCTCGGGCAGGTCGCTCACGTCGTCCAGCACCACCCGGTAGTTGGCCAAAAAGGGGTTTTCGCTGCCCTCGAACACGTCGAAGAGGTAGGCGCTGTCGCCCATGCTCTCCTTCATGCGCTCCAGCGCTTCCTCCTTGGAGACATAGGTCACTTCCCGCAGGCCGCTGATGCTGCGCAGGGCGCTGTCCACCGCGGCCAGGCCCTCCTCGGTGAGGTCCTCTTTCAGATAGACCACCGTCTCGTTCTGGCTGCCCAGATAATCCATCAGGCTGCCCACGTTGAGGGTGAACAGGCCGGCCACGCCGGTGATGAGCAGGCAGACGGTGAGCACGCCGATGCTGGCGACGCTCATCAGCCGGTTTTTGACCATGCTGTGCAGGCCCTGATGGGCCAGATACTTGAAACTGGACCAGTTCACAGCAGCACCTCCCCCACCGGCTCGGCGGTGTCGTCCACCACGTTGCCGTGGTCGATGCGGATGACCCGCTTGCTGAAGCGGCGGGCCAGTTCGTGCTCATGGGTGACCACCACCACCGTGATGCCCACCGAGTTGATGGCGCTCAAAAGGCCCATCATCTCCACGCTCAGTTCGGGGTCGATGTTGCCGGTGGGCTCGTCCGCGATGATCAGCTGGGGGCTGTGCACCAGCGCCCGGGCCAGCGCCACCCGCTGCTGCTCGCCGCCGGAGAGCTCGTCGGGGTATTTGTCCATCTTGCCGGACAGCCCCACCAGGTTGAACACATAGGGCACCCGGGTGGCGATCTTCTTTTCGGCGATGTTGGTCACCCGCATGGCGAAGGCCACGTTCTCGTAGGCGGTGAGGGACGGGATGAGGCGGAAGTCCTGGAACACCACGCCCATGTTGCGGCGCAGATAGGGCACCTCCCGCTCCTTCAGGCGGGAGAGATCCTTGCCGTCCACCAGCACATGACCGCTGGTGGCCTTCTCCTCCCGCAGGATCAGCTTTAAAAAAGTGGACTTGCCCGCGCCGGAGTGCCCCAGCACGAACACGAATTCGCCCTTGTGGATGTGCAGGCTGACATTCTTCAGGGCGGTGTTCCCGCCGGGATACACCTTTGTCACATTGTCAAAAACGATCATTGCAATACCTCTGCTGTGGTTGGGCGTGGGCGCAAAACAGCCGGTCACGGGGTGCGACCGGCCGCATGCTGGCGCTTGCGCTGTTCATAAAACGCGGGCCGGGCCCCTTTCATTGCATCCCGCGCGGCAGCGCGGTGGAACGGGGCCGGACCCGCAGGCCCGGCTCAATACTTGGCCGGGTTGGCACTCAGGTATTTTTTGACCATCAGCGCCACCTTGAAGACGATGGCGTCGTCGAATTCCCGCAGGTCAAGGCCGGTGAGCTTTTTGATCTTCTCCAGCCGGTAGACCAGGGTGTTGCGGTGCACGAACAGGCCGCGGCTGGTCTCGGAGACGTTCAGGTTGTTCTCGAAGAAGCGCTGGATGGTGAACAGGGTCTCGGCGTCCAGGCTCTCGATGCTGCCCTGTTTGAACACCTCCCGCAGGAACATCTCACACAGGGTGGTGGGCAGCTGGTAGATCAGCCGGGCGATGCCCAGGTTGTCGTAGCTGATGATGGACTGCTCGGTGTCGAACACCTTGCCCACCTCCATAGCCACCTGGGCCTCTTTGAAGCTGGTGGCCAGGTCCTTCACGTTGCCGACGGGGGTGCCGATGCCCACCACCGCCTTTATGTAGTGCTCGCCGGAAAGGGTGTCCACGATGGAGGCGGCCAGCTTTTCGATGTCCCGCTGGTCGATGCCGCGGCGGATCTCCTTCACCAGCACGGTGTCGGTCTCGCTGATGTTGAACACAAAGTCCTTCTGCTTGTCCGGGAACAGGCCGCTGACCACGTCGTAGGCGGAGATGTCGGTGCCGGAGGTGACCCGGATCAGCAGCACCACCCGGGACACGTCGGTGGCGAAGTGCAGCTCCCGGGCCTTGGCGTAGATGTCGCCGGGGAGGATGTTGTCCAGCACCACGTTCTTGATGAAGTTGGCCTTGTCGAACTTTTCGTCGTGGTACTGCTTGATGCTCTGCAGGCTGATGGCCATCAGGCTGGCGAACTGGCTGGCGCACTCGTCGGTGCTCTCCACATACACAGCGTAGTCGTTGTGCTTGTTGGAGCTGAACTGATGGTAGGTGCAGCCGCCGCACTGGAAGCTGTCGCCGGTGAGACGCTCGGCGGCAAAGCCGTCCCGCACTTCGCCGATCATATTCAGATCCGAGCAGGAAATGACGGTGCCGGTCTCGTCCACGACGCCCACCGTACGGCCAATGGCGTCCTTCATCTGGTACACGACGCCCTGAAACACTCTGTTCGCCATAGATATGCTCCCCTTTTTTATATTCGATGATAAACCTTCCAGCCGCGTTTGTGATTTTGAACAATTACAAACAGTGTCTGTGTATATATTACACAATAAAATTTACTTTTGCAACATATTTCCGGCAAAAAAAATGCCATTTATTGTGTAGTTTTGAGTTTTGGGTCAAAAAGGGGCGAATCCGCACCTTTTTATCCTATCCGATAATTGTGAAGGTTGTTTGAAAAAAGTTTGAAAACCGGCCTGCGGCGCGGTTTTTCACCCCTCCGCGCCCCCTTGCAGCAGAGCCTTTTCCGCCGGGGTGATGAGCCGCCACCGCCCCGGGGCGAGGCTCTCGTCCAGCCGGAGGCCGCCGATGGCGGTGCGGTGCAGCCCGTTCACCCCCGCGCCCAGGGTGCCGAACATCCGCTTGATCTGGTGGTACACCCCCTGGCGCAGCACCACGGTGGCGGCGCAGGGGTCGGCGGCGTCGGGAAAAAGCTGCGCCGGCTGCATCCTCTGGCCGTCCGCCAGGGTGACGCCGTCGGCGAAGGCCCGGGCCATTTCCGGGGTGACGGGGGTGTCCAGCACCACATGGTAGGTCTTGGGCACATGGCGCTTCGGGGCCAGGATATCGTGGGCAAAGGCCCCGTCGTCGGTGAGCAGCACAAAGCCGGTGCTGGTCTTGTCCAGCCGGCCGGCGGGAAACAGCTGCCGCCGGGGGAAGGCCCCGTTCAGCAGGTCCACCACCGTTTTGTCCCGTCCGTCGGTGCTGGCGCTCACCACCCCCGCGGGCTTGTTCAGCATAATATATACATATTCCTCGCTGGCCAGACTCTTGCCGTCGGCCCGCACGTCGTCCGCCTCTTTCACCGGCCAGTCCGCTTTTTTGCACACCTGGCCGTTCACCGTCACCCGGCCCTTCGCGATGAGGCCCCGGGCGGCGGAGCGGGTGAGTTGGGCGGCGTCCGCCACAAATTTATCCAGCCGCACGGTCAGCGTCCCTCCATCAGGCGGCCCCGGTTGCCCTTGCCCTGGAAGGCGTCCACCTCCATGGCCAGCATCACCACCGCCGGCATGCCCCGCATGGCCCGCTCGTGCTCGGGGCTGCCGATCCAGGCGGAGGAATACTTTTCGCAGATGGCCCGCATGCCCGCCTGGCGCTCGGCCTCATCGGTGACCGTGCGCACCTTGCCCTCGGCCACGCAGCTGGCGTAGACGTAGGTGAATTCCCGGGGCTGGTTTTCCGCGTAGAGCACGCAGGAATAGCAGGCCCGGGGCCGGGCCGCCAAGTTTTCCAGCTTCTGCCCCGCCCTGGCGCAGTGGAAGTAGAGGGTGCGGCCCACCAGCGCGGCGCAGATGGGCACCGCGTAGGGGGTGCCGTCCTCGTTCACCGTGCAGAGAAAACCATACTCGCTCTCCCGCAGAACGGTGAGGGCGTCCTCCTCGCTGAGTTTTCGGTCTGTTCGGCGCAGTTCGCGCATGGAAAAAATCCCCCTTCTTCTCCGGCTGGCGCATCGCGGAACGCGGCGTTTTTGCCGCCCCCGCCCCGGATGTGTTGTCTCGCGTGACTGATTATACCACATTTCACCCGGATTTGCTTTGCACGGGGAACTTTTTTCGCACGGCATAGAAAAAAGGCCGCCGGGGCAAAAGTCCCGGCGGCCTTTTCGGCCGGCCTCACATCTCTTTTTCCAGCTTGCAGCGGTCGTAGACGGCACTGAACTCCACAAAGAGATAGGCCGCCACCAGCAGCAGCACCGCCGCCAGTTCCACCTTCATCAGGGCGAAGGTGAGCATCAGCGCGCTGTAAACAAAGGTCATCCTGTCAAAGGCCCGGCCCTTGGCCCGGTCGGAGATGGCCCGGTTGCGCTCGTCCGCCCGCTCCACCTCCAGCCTTCTTTGCAGCGCCGGGTCGTCCCTGACGGCCCGGGCCGCCAGCAGCTCGCCCGCGCCCTGGCCGAAGAGGCCGCAGCCCACTCCGATGCACACATAGGGCAGCGCGCGCGCCGCGCCAAAGCCCGCCCCCGCCCGCAGCAGCCACAGCCCCGCCGCCACGGCCAGCAGGCCCAAAAGAACGAAAAGGACGTTCCAGGTGTTCTTTTTCATTTCGTCTCCTCCTCGTAGATAAAAATGTCCTCGATGGTGAGGGAAAAATACCGCGCGATCTTGAAGGCAAGCTGGATGGAGGGATTGTAGCGCCCGTTTTCCAGCGAGCCGATGGTCTGGCGGGACACCTCCAGCGCGTCCGCCAGTTCCTCCTGGCGCAGGCCCCGGGCTTTGCGCAGTTCTTCCAGTCGGTTTTTCATGGCTGCCTCCCTTCTCTCCCGTTTTTATGGAAAGCTTGCTTTCCATGTCTTCAGTATAGCACACCCAGGGAAAATGTCAAGCGAGCTTTCCATTTCCCTGCAAAAAAATTTGCCCGCGCCAAAGGGGGCGGGCAGGGCGCGAAACGGCAGGACAGGCGAGACGAACGCTCGCCGGACCGAACGAGGAGGGACAGGCCGGAGCGATGGCGGAAGCAGACCGGGCAGTGGCTGCGGCGAAACGTACGCGGGGCCGCCGGACGGCAGCAGCGGCAAAGGGTGAGGGGGCAACCGGCGGGCCGGGTCGGCAGCAACGGGGCGGACTTTGCTTTGTCGGGCAGGCCGCCGGACGGCAACAACGGAAGAAGGGCCGGGGGGTGGCGGGCAGTGAAGCGGCGGCAGGGGCCGACGGTGAAAACGCCCGGCGCGCCGCAAAGGGCGCACCGGGCAGAAAGTCACTTGGCGGCGGCGAAGGCCGCCGCCTGTCTGACCCAATCCATCAGCTCATCGTCGATCTCCTCTGTGCGGGAGAGGACGATGTGATGGGTCCAGCGGTTCGGGTACGGCTCGGTGACCGCCGCCACCCGTGGGCTTTGGAGGGGCCGGTCCAGCCCCAGGGTGAGGACGATATAATGGGCGGGAAGTTCGGCCTTGCGTTTCGCCCGCAGGAAGGAGACGCAGGCGAACAGGCGGCGGTTGTAAAAGGAGATCTGGGTTTTGCCCACCTTGAGCCGCACGTTCTCAATTTCCGAGAAGATGCGCGCCTCCAGCGCCTCGTAGAGAGCCAGTTCCTCCGGCTTGCCGTCGAAAAAAAACAGTTCGTCGCCGTTCATGCCCGCAGCCTCCTTTCGGGGCGTTTCTGCCCTTTTTCCCTCATTATAGCATAAAACATGGCACAAAACGCCGGTGAAAGAGCGCGGCAGGGCAAAGAGACGAGGCAGGCACAGCGGGCAGGCATGGCGAACCGGCACTCCGGGGCGGCACAGCGGGGTGGCTCATGAAAAAGCGGCGCGCCCCCTTTAGAGGGCCGATCCATGCGCCTGAATATGCCATTTGTTTACCCACGTTTAAGCAAGCGCCGCTTAAACGCTCTTATCCTGCTGCCATATCTGCTTGTAATGACAAGGCCGACAAACATCGTTCCCATCGCCGCACCTTCGGCAAAATCAGAGATCGCGGTCATCGCGGCAATTGAAGCAAGTTCCGTGTGGTTTATCAGTTGTGATACAAACCAAAGAATTGCACTGATAAGAAAAACGAGGCGAACTCTTTTTATGTACAGTTCTGTTTGTGTGTTCGTATAGCCGGCGGTCTTTAAGATGGTTTCTTCCAAAGCTTTGTCCATTTTGTCTCCTTTTCTTTCTCCATCCAGCATCTCTCGCAGATCAACTTCATAATAGTCGGCAAGTTCAATCAAAACATCCAAGTCCGGCAAGTTGTATCCATTTTCCCAACGAGATACCGTTCTGTTGGACACATGGACAATTTCGGCAAGCTGTTCCTGTGTAAGTCCCTTTTGTGTTCGCAGTTCTTTCAAAAGCGCTCCTGTCTTAACCTGGTCCATTGTGTTTCTCCTTTCAAAAAGATCATAGCAGATCGTGCCAGAAACAAACATGACACAAAACAGGAATGTCCTGTTGGATGGCCCGGCATACCATGGCCGCCGCAGGCAGAAGGTCGAACCGGTCCGGAACTTCATCGGAGAAGACGACCTGCCGGGCGACAATGAGACGGTGGAACGGCAAAGAAAAAGCAGGGCGGCATGACCTTTCAGCCATGCCGCCCTGCGACGATCAAATTGCTTCCTTATCGGCGCGCCTTTTTTGCGGGGCGCGCCGTTCCTTTGCAGTGTTTGCTCACACGCTCAGTTCGGCGGTCTGGCCGGCAGCCTCGGGGTTCGCCGCCAGCACCGGGCCCAGCACGTTTTTCAAAAAGTCCTCCACCTGGTGCGCGCTGCGGCCGGTGAATGCCTCGGGGCGCAGTTCCGACTCGATCTCCTCCCGGGTAAGGCCGAAGGCGGGGTCCGCCTCGATGCGCCCGATCATGTCGTTGGGCAGGCCCTCCTGCTTGACCTGGGCCGCCGCGGCGATGGCGTGCTGACGCAGCCGCTCGTGGAGCTCCTGCCGGTCGCCGCCCTTTTTCACCGCCTTCATCATGATGTTCTCGCTGGCCATGAAGGGCAGTTCCGCCATGACCCGGGCGCGGATGACCTTGGGGTAGACCACCAGCCCGTCGCAGACATTGAGCAGGATGTTCAGGATGGAATCGGCGGCCAGGAAGGCCTCCGCCACCGCGATGCGCTTGTTGGCGGAGTCGTCCAGGGTGCGCTCGAACCACTGGGTGCCGGCGGTGAAGGAGGGGTTGAGCACGTCCACCATCAGGTAGCGGGCCAGGGCGCACACCCGCTCGCAGCGCATGGGGTTGCGCTTGTAGGGCATGGCGGAGGAGCCGATCTGGTTTTTCTCAAAGGGCTCCTCCATCTCCTTGAAATTGGCCAGCAGGCGGATGTCGGTGGCCAGCTTCATGGCGCTCTGGCCGATGCCCGCCAGCGCGTTCAGCACCATGGCGTCCACCTTGCGGCTATAGGTCTGGCCGCACACCGGCACCACCTTGTCAAAGGCCATGGCGGCGGTGATGTCCGCCTCCATGGCCTTGATCTTCTCCTCGTCGCCCTCGAACAGCTCCATGAAGCTGGCCTGGGTGCCGGTGGTGCCCTTCGTCCCCCGCAGGGCCAGGGTGGCGATGCGGTGGTCCACTTCCTCCAGGTCCATGTAGAGCTCGTTGGCCCAAAGGGTGGCCCGCTTGCCCACCGTGGTAAGCTGGGCGGGCTGGCCGTGGGTGTAGGCAAGGCAGGGCATGGCCTTGTATTCATCGGCGAATTTCGCCAGCAGGGAGAGCACCCCCAGCAGCTTTTTGCGCACCAGCTGCAAAGCCTGGCGCATAACGATGATGTCGGTGTTGTCGCCCACATAGCAGCTGGTGGCGCCCAGGTGGATGATGCCCTTGGCCGCCGGGCACTGCAGGCCGTAGGCGTAGACGTGGCTCATCACGTCGTGGCGGCACTCCTTTTCCCGGCGGATGGCGTCCTCGTAGTTGATGTCCTCGGCGTGGGCCTTCAGCTGGGCGATCTGCTCGTCGGTGATGGCAAGGCCCTGCCGCTGCTCGGCCTCGGCCAGGGCGATCCAGAGTTTGCGCCAGGTGCGGAACTTGTTGTCGTCGGAAAAGATATACTGCATCTCCCGGCTGGCGTAGCGGGTCTGGAAGGGGGAAATGTATCTGTCGTGTTCTGCCATAGTGCTCCTCGTTCCCTTTCTTTTATAAAGGGCCGCCCCGCCGGGGGCGGCCCTTGGGCTGTGTGCGGGTTACAGGCGGAAGTAGTCCACGCCGCCCTCAAACAGGGGCTGGTACTTGTCGCCCGGCACGTTCTTGTACAGGTCGTTGCCGCTGCGCTCGGTGTGGCCCATCTTGCCCAGCACCCGGCCGTCCGGGCTGGTGATGCCCTCGATGGCCCAGACGCTGCCGTTGGGGTTCACCGACAGGTCCATGGAGGGGTTGCCCGCCCCGTCCACATACTGCGTGGCGATCTGGCCGTTCTTCAGCATCTCGTTCAGCACCTCGTCGCTTGCCACAAAGCGGCCCTCGCCGTGGCTGATGGCCACGGTGTGCACCTGGCCGGGCTCACAGCGGCTGAGCCAGGGAGAGAGGTTGGAGGCCACCCGGGTGTTCACCAGCATGCTCTGGTGGCGGCCGATGGTGTTGAAGGTGAGGGTGGGGCACTCCGCGTCCATGGGGCGGATCTCGCCAAAGGGCACAAGGCCCAGCTTGATGAGAGCCTGGAAGCCGTTGCAGATGCCCAGCATCAGGCCGTCCCGCTGGCCCAGCAGCCGCTGCACCGCCTCGGTGACGGCGGGGGCCCGGAAGAAGGCAGTGATGAACTTGGCGCTGCCGTCCGGCTCGTCGCCGCCGGAGAAGCCGCCGGGCAGCATGACGATCTGGCTCTCGTCGATGGCCTTCACCAGCGCCTCGCAGCTTTCGGCCACGGCGGCGGGGGTGAGGTTGTTGATGACCAGCACCCGCGGGTCGGCCCCGGCGCGGCGGAAGGCGCGGGCGGTGTCGTACTCGCAGTTGGTGCCGGGGAACACCGGGATGATGACCTTGGGCTTTGCCGCGCCCACGGCCGGGCCCTTGCGGGCGGGCACATCGAAGGTGACAGGCAACACCTCTTCGCCCTTGCCCCGGTAGGGGAACACCGGCTCCAGCTTGCCCTGCCAGGCGTCCTCCAGCGGGGCCAGGTCCACGGTCTCGCCGCCCAGGGTGAAGGTGTAGTCCTCGGTGACGGCGCCCAGTTCCAGGGCGTTTTCCACCTCTTCGCCGTCGGCCAGTTCCAGGATAAAGCTGCCGTAGGCGGGGCGGAAGAGATCGGCGGGGTCCACCCCGCTTGCCAGCTTGAAGCCCAGCCGGTTGCCCAGGCACATCTTGAACAGGCCCTCGGCGGCGCAGCCGTAGCCGGGGGTCCAGGCGGCGCGCACCCTGCCGGAGGCGATGAGGCCCTCCACCTGCTCGAACAGCGCCTTCAGGCTGTGGCGCTCGGGGCGCAGGTCGTCGTATTCCGGCCGCAGCCACACCACCCGGCTGCCCGCGGCTTTGAACTCGGGGCTGATCACATTGCCGGTGGTGCCGATGGCGGTGGCAAAACTCACCAGCGTGGGGGGCACGTCCAGGTCCTCAAAGCTGCCGGACATGCTGTCCTTGCCGCCGATGGCGGCGATGCCCAGATCCACCTGGGCCTTCAGCGCGCCCAGCAGAGCGGTGAAGGGCTTGCCCCAGCGCTCGGGGTCGGTGCCCAGCCGCTCGAAGTACTCCTGGAAGGTCAGATAGGCCTTCTTGTGGTCGAAGCCGGTGGCCACCAGCTTGGCCACGCTCTCCACCACCGCCAGGTAGGCGCCGCTGTACTGCTTTTTCTCCATCAGGAAGGGATTGTAGCCCCAGGCCATGCCGCTGCAGGTGGTGGTCTCGCCGTCCACCGGCAGCTTCGCCGCCATGGCCTGCGCCGGGGTGAGCTGGCGGCGGCCGCCGAAGGGCATGAGCACGGTGGCCGCGCCGATGGTGGAGTCGAACCGCTCGCCAAGGCCCTTCTGGCTGCAGACGTTCAGGTCGGTGACCAGGTTGCGCAGCCGCTCCTCCCAGGTGTCGCCCGCCCACTCCCGCTCGTAGGGCAGGCAGTCGTAGACCAGCACGTCGGCGTGCTTTTCGGCGCCGTTGGAGGCAAGGAACTTGCGGCTGACATCCACGATGGTCTTGCCGCGCCAGGTCATCGTCAGGCGGGGCTCCTCGGCGACGGTGGCCACCACGGTGGCGTCCAGGTTCTCCTCGTGGGCCAGGGCCACAAAGGCCTGCACGTCCTCGGGGGCCAGCACCATGGCCATCCGCTCCTGGCTCTCGCTGATGGCCAGTTCGGTGCCGTCCAGCCCGTCGTACTTCTTGGGCACGGCGTCCAGGTCGATGGCCAGGCCGTCGGCCAGTTCGCCGATGGCCACGCTCACGCCGCCCGCGCCGAAGTCGTTGCAGCGCTTGATGAGACGGGTGGCCTCCGGCCGGCGCAAAAGGCGCTGCAGCTTGCGCTCGATGGGGGCGTTGCCCTTCTGCACCTCGGCGCCGCAGGTCTCCAGGCTCTTGCGGCCGTGGGCCTTGGAGGAGCCGGTGGCGCCGCCGCAGCCGTCCCGGCCGGTGGCGCCGCCCAGCAGCACCACGATGTCGCCGGGCTTGGGTTCCTCCCGCCGCACGTTGGCGGCGGGGGCAGCGCCCACCACCGCGCCGATCTCCATCCGCTTGGCCACATAGCCGGGATGGTACAACTCGGTGACCTGGCCGGTGGCAAGGCCGATCTGGTTGCCGTAGCTGGAATAGCCCGCCGCCGCGGTGGTGACCAGCTTGCGCTGGGGCAGCTTGCCGGGC
>DSLFC04102__coassemble_1382_pt1 | contig 14353 bp, 15 predicted proteins | sample DSLFC04102__metabat2_high_PE_037 | metagenome-assembled genome bin DSLFC04102
GTGTGCCGCCTGCGCTCCGAGAGCATTCGGGGACAGCTGGAGGGGGACTATCCCATCACCCTGGCCCAGCAGGGGTCGCAACCGGGGGCGGGGGTGGACGCCTCCCATGTGGATCTGCGGGCCCTGGGGGATTTCGACGACCTGGAGACCGCAAGGGAGCGGCAGGATGAAGCCGCGGCAGTGGCGGAGTGACGCAGGGAAAGAACATGGCATGAGTTTTATTTTGCCTGGGGGCAAAAAATAAGCAACTATGCAAAGGGAATATCCCTCCCTGCATAGCTGCTTATTCCCCATACACGGGTTAAGCCCCATAGGTTCACATTGTATACCTATGGGGCTTAACCCTTGTCCCGCCTCCTTTTTTTCATCGTATCACATCCCACAGATACCCGGCAAGAGAAAAATGCTTTTTCAGAATATTTATGAATAGAAAATGAGTATTTTACATTTTTAAGCGACAGTCTTACAATGAAAATAAAGGCGTGGACATCCTGCTTGAATCCTGGAGGTAAATGGAAATGGACTACACAAAACTGGGCAATTCCGATTTGAACGTCTCCCGCATCTGTATGGGGTGCATGGGGTTTGGTGATGCCCAAAACGGCCAGCATTCCTGGACCCTTGACGAGACTCACTCCCGGGAGATCATCCGGCTGGGGCTGGAACTGGGGATCAATTTCTTTGATACCGCCATCGGCTATCAGAGCGGCACCAGCGAGCAATATGTAGGGCGGGCGCTGCGGGATTTTGCCAGGCGGGACCGCGTGGTGGTGGCCACTAAATTTCTTCCCCGCACCAACGAGGAAATACAGGCAGGGATCAGCGGCCAGGAACACATCCGTCGAATGCTGGACAAGAGCCTGCAAAACCTTGGGATGGACTATGTGGATCTCTACATCTGCCATATGTGGGATTACCAAACGCCCCTCTTCGATATCATGGAGGGGTTGAACAACGCCGTAAAGGCGGGCAAAGCCCGCTATATCGGCATTTCCAACTGCTTTGCCTGGCAGCTTGCCAAAGCAAACGCCCTGGCGGAGCGGGAGGGGTTTGCCAAATTTATCTCCGTCCAGGGACATTACAACCTGATTTTTCGGGAGGAGGAGCGGGAGATGGCTCCCTACTGCCGGGAAGAGAACATCGCCATGACGCCTTACAGCGCACTGGCCGGCGGACGGCTGTGCCGGCATCCCGGGGAGACATCGAAACGGCTTCAGGAAGACAGTTATGCCCGGCTGAAATACGGGGCCTCCCAGGACCAGGACGCGCCCATTCTGGCCCGGGTGGCGGAACTGGCCGACCGGAAAGGGGTGTCCATGACAGAAGTGTCTTTGGCATGGCTGCTGACGAAGGTGACCGCCCCGGTGGTGGGCGCCACCAAGCCCCACCACATCGAAGGCGCGGCAAAAGCGGTGGAACTGGAGTTGACAAAGGAAGATTGCGCCTATCTGGAAGAGCCGTACACGCCTCATCCGCTGGTGGGCGTTATGGCCCAGAACACCGCCCAGGCGGCAAAGGACGCTCACGTCTGGTCCACCGGCAGCCAGACCATCTGAACCGGGGTCATCCCAAACCTTTGACGTGAGGGACGCCGGCTTTCCGGCCATCATGGCGTTGTTTCCCGTGGGGCGTTTTGGCGGCCAGGGCACATCCCGGCGGCATTCCCTTGCCGGTTCGGCCCGCCGCGGAAGGAGGGACGGCTCCCAGCTTTTGACAGTCTTTTTCCCCGCGGCGCGGTACACTGTTAGCCGGGGGTGAGGCCGTGAAGACCGTTGTATATCTGGATATCCTGCTGGTGACGAATTTCATCGCAGGGTATTTTCTTTTGCGGGCGGCGGGATGGCTGGCGGGCGCGGCCTGCCCGGCGCTGCGGGCGCTGGCGGGCGCAGCGGTGGCGGCAGCCAGCACGCTGATCCTTCTTGCGCCTCCGCTGCCCGCCCTGCCCGGCCTTGCCTACAAGCTGGCCAGCGCCGCGCTGGTGACACTGGCCGCCTTCGGCTGGCACGGCCCGCGCCCCTTTCTGCGGGCGGGCGCCTGGTTCTTCGCTCTCAATCTGGGGCTGGCGGGTCTCGCCCTGCTGGGTCTGCAGCGGGGCGGCATGAACGGCGTGCGGGTGCACAACCTGACGGTGTATGTGGATCTCTCGCCGGTGACGCTGGTGCTCTCGGTGCTGGCGGTGTATCTGGCGGTGCGGCTGGTGCTGCTACTCTTCGGCCCGCCCGCCGACCAGGAGCCCTGGCAGCTGGAACTGGCCCTTGCCGGGAGCACGGTGCGGGCGCAGGCCCACTATGACACCGGTTTTTTCCTGCGGGACCCGGTGGGCGGGCGGCAGACCCTTCTGATCAGCTGGCCCGGCGTGGAGCGACAGCTGCCCGAGGCGGTGAACGGCTTTTTGCGGGCCTACTTTTCCGGGCAAAATCCGCTGCCCCCCGAGGGGCTGGCGCTGCGTCTGGTGCCCTGTTCCGGCGCGGCCGGCAGCGCCGTGCTGCCGGGGCTGACCGCCCGCACCGCCCGGCTGACCGGCCAGGGCCGCGCCCTTCTGGCCCGGGAGGTGACCGCCGTGTTCACCCCCCAGCCCCTGCTGGACGGCCGGTTCCAGGCGCTGTTCGGCCGGGAATTTCTCATGGATGAGACCGAGAGGAGGTCCGAAATATGCACCTGAAGTTTACCGGCCGGCTGCTGGCCGCGCTGCGCCGGCTGCTGGCGAAGCTGCGGTTGCCGGGCGGCGTTTACTACATCGGCGGCCCGGAAGCCCTGCCCCCGCCCCTGACCCCCGAGGAGGAAAAGCTGGTGTTTCAGGGGCTGGAGGAGGGCCGCCAGAGCTGCCGGGACATCCTCATCACCCACAACCTGCGGCTGGTGGTGTACATCGCCCGCAAATTCGAGAGCAGCGGCATCGCGGTGGAGGACATCATCTCCATCGGCACCATCGGCCTCATCAAGGCGGTGAACACCTTTGTGCCGGCCAAAAACATCAAGCTGGCCACCTACGCCAGCCGCTGCATCGAAAATGAGATCCTGATGTTCCTGCGCAAGAGCAGCAACCGTCGACAGGAGACAAGCATCGATGAGCCGCTGAACACCGACGGCGAGGGCAACGAACTGCTTTTGTCCGACGTGCTGGGCACCGACCAGAACCAGATCAGCGCCCAGCTGGAGCAGGACGCTGAGAAGGATATGCTGCTGGCGGCGGTGGACCGGCTGGCACCCCGGGAAAAGCAGATCATGCAGATGCGCTTTGGCCTGCTGGACGGGGTGGAGCACACCCAGAAGGAGGTGGCGGACAAGATCGGCATCTCCCAAAGCTACATCTCCCGGCTGGAAAAGCGGATCATCGCCCGCCTGCGCCGGGACCTGGAAAAAATGTGTTGACCATGCGGGCAGGGCCCCCGGCCGCGAACAAGCGCGGCCGGGGGCCCTGCCCTTTTATCCGTCAAGCCGTTTTATTTTCCACCATCTCGGTCTGCTGCACGAAGAGGGGCATCAGGCCGCCCCGCAGGCCCATCTCGCTGTCCGGCAGGACCAGCAGATAATCAAAGCCGTTTTTTGTCCAGCGCAGCATCGCCGCGCCCCCCTCGTTCTGGCTGATGGCCACCCGGATGTCCCGGTGATACAGAGTCACCTGTTCCCGGAAATTCTGCTCAAAGTCGCCCTCCCGCAGATCGGCGCCCGCGCGGCCCACCCGAAGGATCAGGTCCCACTGCGGCTCCACGGTATACTCCAGCTGCGCCACCGCGCCGCTCAGCAGCGCGATGCGGTCCAGCCGGACGATGTCGCTCTCCGGCAGGCTCTGCGCCCGGAATCCCGCCCGTCGGCCAAAATCCGCCCTGGCGTATTCATACGACCCTGTCTGCCCCCTGGCATACAAAAGCGCCGCGATCACGGTGATGATCACCGCCGCCAGCAGCACGCCGCCCACGGCCAGCGCCGCAAGGATATGCATCTCCATACACGATCCCTCCCTCTCCCCCTCACTGTATGCTCATCACCGCAAAGTGTGCGGGCGGGCGGCCAGCTTTTACCAGCGGCCAAACTGTTTGCCCGGCGCGGCAGACGGCCATACTTCTGTCATGCCATGGGGGGAGCGTGACCATCTTTGTATTACGGCAAGGTCGAGATCTGCGGTGTAAACACCGCCAAACTTCCGGTGCTCACCGAAAAGGAGAAGACCGCCCTTCTGCGGGCCGCCCGCGCGGGCGACAAGGAGGCGCGGCAGCGGATGATCCAGGGGAACCTGCGGCTGGTGCTCAGCGTGGTGCAGAAGTTCGTGGGGCGTGGCGAGAGCATGGACGACCTGTTCCAGGTGGGATGCATCGGGCTGATCAAAGCCATCGACCACTTCGACCCGGACCTGAACGTGCGCTTTTCCACCTACGGGGTGCCCATGATCGTGGGCGAGATACGCCGCTTTTTGCGGGACAACAACGCCGTGCGGGTCTCCCGCTCGGTGCGGGATATCGCCTACAAGGCCATGCAGGCCAAGGAACAGCTGCAAAAGGAGTTGAACCGGGAGCCACACATCGACGAGATCGCCGAGCGGGTACAGCTGCCGGTGACCACCGTGACCCTGGCGCTGGAGAGCGTGGTGGATCCGGTGAGCCTGTACGAACCGGTATACAGCGACGAGGGAGACACCATCTATGTAATGGACCAGTTGGGGGACAGCGGCGGCGAGGACAGCTGGATCAGCGGCATCATGTTCAAGGACACGGTGCAGGCTTTGAGCGAGCGGGAGAAAAAGATCATGGCGCTACGCTATCTCTCGGGCAAGACCCAGGTGGAGGTGGCCAAGGAAATAGGCATCAGCCAGGCCCAGGTGAGCCGGCTGGAGAAAAACGCCCTGGGCCGCATCAAGGGAAAACTGTAAAGCAGATCGCCTTATCACGCAAAGCACCCCGGCGCCGCGGCGCCGGGGTGCTTTATAGTGCTCTTTATTTCAGCTCCACCACCGTCACGCCGGCCTCCCCTTCGCCGTAGCGGCCCAGGCGGAAACTCTTGACGTTCTTGTGGCCCCGCAGATGCTGGTGGATGGCGTTGCGCAGCGCGCCGGTGCCCTTGCCGTGGATGAGGCAGATCATGGTCTGGCCGTTCATCACCGCATGGTCGATGAACTGGTCCACCTCCATCAGCGCCTCTTCCACGCTCATGCCCAGCAGGTTGATCTCCATGCTGGCGCCCCGTTCCACCCGCTGCACCGTGGCGCTGCGGGGCGCGGGGGCGGCGCGGCCGCCCTTTTTCTGAGGCTTTTGCAGCTTGTCCGGCGCTTTGAGGCCGGAGAGGGGCACCTTGGTCCGGATGATGCCGGCGCGCACCTCCACCATGCCGTTCCGGTCCGGCAGGGACATCACGGTGGCGGTCTGGTCGTACTCGGCGATCACCACCTCCTGCCCCACCCGCACCTCTTTCAGCGGCACAAACTGGCGCGCCGGGCTGTGGGCCACGTCGCTCTTGGCAAACAGGCGCTCGGCGTCCTTGCGGGCGATCTCCCGGGCGCGGGCGGCCCGCTGGGCGGCGGACTGTTTGTCGTCCTTCTGCAGCTTGTGCAATTCGTCGGTGAGGGCGTAGGCCTCCGCCTGCACCTGCTGGGTCATCTGCCGGGCCTTGAGGCGGGCGGCCTCCAGTTCGGTCTCGCCCTGACGCACCAGCGCATCGCACTTCTCCCGGGCCTTTTCCAGCATCTTCTCCGCCTCGGCCTTGGCCTTGTCCGCCTCGGCCTGGCTCTCTTTCAGCTGCAATTTCAAATCGTCCAACTGGGCCAGCACCTCGTCCAGCCGCTTGTCGTCGCTGGCCAGGTGGGTCCGGGCCCGCTGGATGACCCGGGCGGGCACACCCAGCTTTTCGCTGATGAGGAAGGCGTTGGACTTGCCCGGCACGCCCACGCTGAGTTTATAAGTGGGGCGCAGGCTCTCCACGTCGAACTCGCAGCTGGCGTTCACCACCCCCGCCGTCTCCAGCGCGAACACCTTCAGTTCGGAGTAGTGGGTGGTGGCCATGACCAGCGCCCCCTGGATGCGCAGCTGCTCGATGATGCTCACCGCCAGCGCCGCGCCCTCGGCGGGGTCGGTGCCGGCGCCCAGCTCGTCCAGCAGGACAAGGCTGCCCTTGAAGGCGTTGTCCAGGATGCCGGTGATCTTTTTCATGTGGCCCGAGAAGGTGGACAGACTCTGCTCGATGCTCTGCTCGTCGCCGATGTCCACCAGATAGTCGGTGAACACACAGACGGTGCTGTGCTCGTGGGCGGGGATGAGCAGGCCGTGCTGGGCCATGGCGCAGAGCAGGCCGGCGGTCTTGAGGGTGACGGTCTTGCCGCCGGTGTTGGGGCCGGTGATGACCAGCGTGTCGTAGTTTTCGCCCAAGGCCACATCGATGGGCACTACCTTGTCCGGGTCGATGAGGGGGTGGCGGGCTTTTTTCAGGTCGAAATGCACGTCGTCCGCCACCCGGGGCATATACGCCTTCTGCGCCAGCGCCAGGTGGGCCTTGGCCAGCAGCACGTCGATGTCCAGCATGGCCTTGTAGCTGAAGGTGAACATCGGCTCGATGGAGGCCACCTGCTCGGTGAAGGCGATGAGGATGCGCTCGATCTCCGCCTTCTCCTGGCTGCGCAGCTGCATGATCCTGGCGTTGGCCTCCACCACGGCGGTGGGCTCCACAAAGACGGTGGCGCCGCTGCTGGACACGTCGTGGATGACGCCGCCCACCTCGCCGCGGTACTCCGCCCGCACCGGCACCACGAAGCGGCCGTTGCGGATGGAGACCACCGCGTCCTGCAAAAACTTGTTGGTGGTGCTGTTCTTGATGATGGCGTCCAGCTTGTCCCGGATGGAGTTTTCGGTGGCCTGGATCTTGCGGCGCACCTCAAAGAGGGTGTTGCTGGCGGTGTCCGCCATCTCCTCCGGCGAGAGGATGGCGGCGGTGATCTGCTTTTCCAGCGCGGGCTGGGGGCTGAGAGCGTAGAACAGGTCGTCCACCGGCAGCGCGTCGTGCTCGGTGATGCCGTACCAGGCCACCAGGTTCTGGAAGTTGCGCAGCGCGCCGGCCACCTCCAGCAGTTCGGCCATGGAGAGCACGCCCCCTTTGACCGCCCGGTTCACCACCTTGTCCACCCCGGACACGCCCCCGAAGCGGGGGCTGCCGTTTTTCAAAAGCAGGCTGCCGATGGCGTCGGTCTGGCTGAGGGCGAAGCGCACCTCGTCCGGCGTTTCCCCCGCCGGCTGCTCCAAAAGCAGGGTGCGGGCCTCGGGACAGACGGCCAGCGCCGCCGCCTTTTCCAGAATTTTGTCCAGTTCCAGTGTTTTGCGATAACTTGTGTCCATGATTCTCCTTGCCGCGGGCGCGGCGCGCCCCTATGTAGGTTGATTCACTCCAGAACGGAGTGGAGAAAATCCAGCGTTTTCAAGGGCTTGTCCAGCCGGGCGGCGGCGTACCGCTCGGTGACGCGGCCCAGCACGTCCAGGCTTTTTTGCGAGAGGGTGAAGGCGAACACCTTCTTGTCCTCCACCAGCGCGATGTGCCGCAGAGCGATGAGCGCGCCCTCGTCCAGGTTGGGGGCGAGGCCCTCGGCCGCGGCGCAGTCGCCGCAGAGCAGGTCCCCCGCGCCGATGTCGAAGTAGAAATCGCCCCCGTCGTATTTCTGGCAGCTTTTGCAGCACAAGAGCGCGGGCATATACCCCGCCTCACACACCGCCCGCAGCTCGTAGACCGCCTTGATCTGGGCCAGGGGCTTTTTCTGCTCGCTGATGAGGTAGAGGCTGTTGAGCAGAAGGCGCAGCTGGGCCGCCGCCTCATGGCCGCTGGGCAGCAGGGCCTGGGCGATCTCCGCAAGATACATGGCCAGCGCCATGCCCTCGATACTTTTGGGCAGCCCGAAGAACACCTGTTTGACCTGGGCGTCGTCCACCACATACATGGTCTTGCCCGCAAACAGGGTAAATTCGGAATAACAAAAAAGCCCGCAGGCACTGAAAAGTTTGCTTTTCAGTCGCAGGCTTCCCTTGGCAGATGCGGAGATGAGGCCGTGCTCCGGGGTGAGGATGGTGAGGATCCGGTCAGACTCCCCCACCTTCACCTCCCGCAGCACCAGGCCCGGTGTTACCAGTTGCATATTCGTCCCCCGCGGGCGGCGGCAGCCCCGGCTGCCCGGTGCGCAGAGCCTTTTTGTAGTTCAGGTACTCCCGCACGCCGCCGGTCGTTTCAAACTCTTTCCAATCTTTCCAATAAGAACCGCTGCTTTCCATCGCTGGTCGCCCCCTGGTGGTACTGTTCCACCATTCTACACCGGTATGCCCGGAAAAGTTGTCCAGCGCTGTAGAAAAATATTTGTTTTGTTTCGTGTTTAAGCGACAGCATCATTTGTTTTGGGTGAAGCCGAAATCATTGAGCAAAAAGTCGCTGTCGCGCCAGTCGTCCTTCACCTTGACCCAGCACTGAAGGTTCACCTTCGCGCCCAGAAACTCCTCGCAGTCCACCCGGGCGGCGCTGGCGATCTTTTTCAGCATCTGGCCGCCTTTGCCGATGACCATGCCCTTGTGGCTCTTGCGCTCGCAGTAGATGTTGGCGTCGATGTCGATGATGTTCTTGTCTTCCCGCTCCTTGAAGCGCTCCACCGTCACGGCGATGCCGTGGGGCACCTCGTCCCGCAGGAACAGCAGCATCTTCTCCCGCAAGATCTCGCTCACCAGCGCCTTCTCCGGCATATCGGTGTAGGCGTCGTCGTCGAAATAGTGGGGGCCCTCCACCCCGTAAGCCGCCAGCACGTCGAACAGCTCCTCGCAGCCCTTGTCCTCCCGGACGCTGGTGGCCATGACCTTGTCGAACACGCCCAGCGCCTCCAGCTGCGCGGTGCGCGCCGCCAGGTCCGCCTCGGTTTTAAGGGTGTCGGTCTTGTTGATGACCGCCACCGCCGGCGTGCCCCGCAGCGCGTCGATCATGGCCTGTTCAGCCTCGGTAAACTCGCCGTAGGGCTCAAAGAGCATCAGGCTCACATCCCCGTCCGCCACGCTGTCGGCCACGGTCTTGCTCATCCGCTCGCCAAGTTTTGTGCGGGGGATGTGCACGCCGGGGGTGTCCAGCAGGACGTACTGCACCGGCCCGCGGGTGACGATGCCGGTGATGCGGGTGCGGGTGGTCTGGGGCTTGGAGGTGACGATGGCCACCTTCTCCCCCACCAGCCGGTTGGTCAGGCTGGATTTGCCCACGTTGGGCTTGCCCACAAGGGTAACAAAAACCGATGAGGTCTGCAAGGGATCATCCTTTCTTTCTTTCGGGCCAGAACACGAAGAACCAGGCCCCCGCCAGCGACGCCGCCAGGAGGGCCGCCGCCCAGGGCCGCGCGAAAAACCAGCCGGGGATGGCAAAAAGCACCTCCGGCCGCCAGAACAGCAACCCGCCCACCGCCGCCGAGGCGATGCTGAACACCAGCACCGCGCCGGCGGCCATGTCCTTGGCGCCGCCCGCCGCCCGCCAGTGGGCCGGGTCGGGCGACTCCACCGACCGCTCCACGGCGGAGTTGACCAGCTCCAGCGCGATCACGCCGCCGATGCACAAAAACAGCAAGGCATACTCCACCGCGCTGAAGGAGTAGAACAGGCTGGCCAGCAGTACATAGGCCCCGGCGCACAAGTGAAAACGCAGGTTGCGCTCCTCTTTGACGGCGGTCCAGAACCCTTTCGCCGCATAGCCGAACCCGGCAAAAAACCGCCGCATCTCAGATCTGATCCGCCGTGTAGGACACGGTGCGGGGCAGCCCCAGCTGGATGAGCACGGCTTCCTCTTTTTCCCGCATCTTCACCGCGGCAAGGCCGCCCTGCTCGTGGTCGTAGCCAAGCAGGTGCAGCATGGAGTGCACGGTGAGATAGGCCACCTCCCGCTGCAGCGGGTGGCCGTACAGTTCCGCCTGCTCCATCGCCTTCTCCATGGAGATCACGATGTCGCCCAGCAGGCAGGCGCCGGTGTCCTGGTCCACGTCGTACTTGCCGTCCTCCCCCAGGGGAAAGCTGAGCACATCGGTGGGCATATCCTTGCCGCGGTACTGGGCGTTCAGGGTCTGGATCTCGGCGTTGTCCACAAAGGTCACGCTGATCTCCGCGGGCTGCTCAAAGCCCTCAAACTCCAGCACGGCGTTGCAGCTGCGACGGATGAGGATGCGCAGCCCGGAAGGGATCTTCACCTTCTTCTGCTGGTTGGTAATCAACACTTTGTTTGACACACAGCTTCACCTCTTCGTTTTTTGATATTCCGCGCACGGGTTCCTCCCGCGCCAAAAGCACCAGTCGCCACGGTGCCTGTTTTACGAGTTTCGCCGCTGCCGCGCCGCCCGGTCGTACGCCTTTACGATCTCCTGCACCAGGCGGTGACGCACCACGTCCTTCTCGGTGAAAAAGACGCGGGCGATGCCGTCCACGTTCTTCAGCACGTTCAGCGCGTCCAGCAGGCCGCTGCGGCTGCGGTCCGGCAGGTCGATCTGGGTCACGTCGCCGGTGACCACCACCTTGCTGCCCGTGCCCATGCGGGTAAGGAACATCTTCATCTGCTCCCGGCTGGTGTTCTGGGCCTCGTCCAGGATGATGAAGGCGTCGTCCAGCGTGCGGCCGCGCATATAAGCCAGCGGAGCCACCTCGATGGTCTGTTTTTCCAGCAGTTTCTGAAAACTCTCCGCCCCCAGCATATCGAACAGGCCGTCGTACAGCGGGCGCAGATAGGGATCCACCTTGTTCTGCAGATCGCCCGGCAAAAAGCCCAGCTTTTCCCCGGCCTCCACGGCGGGCCGGGTGAGGATGATGCGGCTGACCTCCTTGCTCTTGAAGGCCTTCACCGCCATGGCCACCGCCAGGTAGGTCTTGCCGGTGCCGGCGGGCCCCACCCCGAAGGTGATGGCGTTCTGCTTGATGGCCTGCAGATATTCCCGCTGGCCCAGCGTTTTGGGGCGCACCGGCCGCCCCTTGGCGGTGACGGCCACAAAATCCTGGGTGAGTTCCCGCACACGGCGCTCCTCCCCCGCGCCGGCCAGGCTGATGCAGTAGCGCACCGTCTGTTCCTCCAGCGGGGTGTGGTTCTCCAGCAGGGTGAGCATGGCGTCCACCGCGCGGGCGGCCGCGGCCACCTGCTCCGGCTCGCCGGTGAGTTTGATCTGGGAGCCACGGCACACCGCCGTGACCGAGAATTCATTCTCCAGCAGCCGGATGTTTTCGTCCCGGCTGCCAAAGATGGCCAGCGCCGTCTCCACACTGTTCAGTTCGATCAGCTTTTCCGCCATTGCACACCTGCTCACTCGCAAAAAATTCCGCGGGTCCCTTCTGCAGCGTCGGGGCCCACAAATACATCGTTATTATACCACAAAATATTCCAATAGGAACTGTCTGTTTTGCATAAAATTTTCAGCGGTTTTCATCCACCCTTTTCCCGGGCAATATCCGCCTTGAAATCCACGGTCATGGTGTAGGTCAGGGTGCCGCCGTCCCAGCTTTCCTGCCGGCTCTCGGCGATGATCTGGGCGTCCGGGAACTCCTCATACAGCTGCGCCAGGCAGGCAAACCGGGCGTACTGGCGCGCGCCGTCGGGCGTCAGATGGAACTGCCGCGCCTCCCGCCGGGGGATGTATCGCTCTTCCACGGTGGCCGGCAGCGCGAAGCCCAGCACGCTGAGCTGGTGATGGGTGACGCGCGCCTCCTCCTCCGGCAGCTGCGGGCCCAGTTCCAGCGTACGGCCGAACAGGCGCAGGCAGGTGCTGCTCTCGATCTCGCCAGTGAGCGCCTGCACCTCGTAGGTGGAAGGCTGCACACACTGGTAGGTCCTTTTCACCGCCGCGATCACCAGCCCCTTGGCATGGCTGGCCACCGGCTGCTCGTAGGGGTCCGGTTTATAGGCGCTCACCAGCACCTCCCCGGCGGCGACAGTCTGCCCGACCTTCTTGACGGCGAACCCCTCCTGGGCGTTCACCTCCAGCAGGATGCCGTCCGCCGCCGCCACCAGGTCCACCGGGTCGTTGGATTCGATGGCCGGCTTTTGCAGCGCCGCGCTGGCCTCCACCACCAGCCGGCCCTTCTCAAAGTTCAGAGACACCCAGCCGAAGGCGTCATTGGCGTCCATGATCTGTTTTTCCGCCAGGCGCAGTTTTTCCTGGGTTAAAACCGCCCCCTCGCAAATATCCATAGAATAAAGCAGCTGCTCCACCTGGCGCTGGGCCGCGGCGTCCAGCCCGTCATAGCGGATGGACCACACGCCCCGCCCCAGCAGGTGCACCGCCGCCGCGAACACCAGCGGCGCCAGCATCAGGCCCCACCGGCCCCGGTAGGCTTTGAACCGGAAGAAAAGGCCCCTGCGCCGGCCCGCCCGCAGCCGGACGCCGCATCGCCGGGCCAGCCGAGCGAGGTCACGGTACCGGCGGGCGGGCAGCTGCGCCGTGAAACCGTTTTGCGTCGGACGGATTCTATAAAGCGGGACGCCTTGTCGTCCACATAGGGTGATCAATTTTTCGTATTGCCCGCCAAAGGCGGTGAATTCCGCCCCCGCGAAGCAGTTTGCCCAGATCGGTCCCATCATGTTACCCCTCATAGGAAAATTCCGTGCGGAAGATCCGCCCTTTCAAAGTCAGCATCCGCCCGCCGACGCCGCACAAGGTGAGTTCGTCTCCGTAAAGGCTCACCTGCCAGCCGCCCATGTCCAGGCAGATGCGGCTCTCGTCGTAGAGCAGCACGCCTTTGCAGCCCTCCACCTCCACCACGCCGCCGCCCTGAATGTGCAGCACGCCCCGGCGGTAAAATCCGGCGGGCGGCTGCCGCACCAGGCGTTTGAGATATGTCCCGGGGCTTTCCCGTTTTGTTGTTCGCTTTTGTTTCATTCCCTGCCCCCCGCGTCTTGTCTGCGGCACACCGCGCCGCTTTACCCTTATTTATATTATCCGGGAGGATGAGCTTATGAAGAAACTTCCCCTGCGCGCCGCGGGAGGCGGCGTGTGCGCCCTGGCGCTGCTGGCGCTGCTGTTCGCCCGCCCGATCCCGTGCATCGAGGGCATCCGGGCCGGGCTGGCCTGCTGCGTGAACCAGGTGATCCCGGCGCTGTTCCCCTTCTTCGTGGTCTCCGCCATGATCGCCGCAAGCCCGCTGGCAAAGTTCTTTGGCCTCGCGCTGTGGCCCTACACCCGATTCGGTCTGGGCATCCGGGATCCGCGGGCTGCCACCGCGCTGCTGCTGGCCTGGCTGGGCGGCTTTGCGGTGGCGGCCAGAGTCGTGTCCCAGATGTACGGCGAAGGGGTGGTGACCCGCCGGCAGGCACAGCTGCTGCTGGTCTGCGGGGTGGGCTCCGGGCCGGCCTTCGTGGTGAACACGGTGGGCTGCCTTTTGCTGGGCAGCCCGCGGCTGGGGTGGTGCATCTTCGCCGCCCTGCTGCTGGCCGATCTGGCGGCCGGGCTGCTGGCCCGGCTCCTTTTGCCCGCAGGGAATGAAGCGCCCCGCGGCGCCGCTATCTCGGCGGGCCGTTCGGCCGGCGTGTCCTTTGTGGCCGCCGTGCAGGGCGCCGTGCAAAGTATGCTGACCGTATGCGGCTTTGTGACCTTTTTCAGCTTTCTGAACGGCGCCCTTGGCTCCTTTCTGCCTTCCTCCGGACCGGTGCGGGCCACCCTGGCCGCGCTGCTGGAGGTCACCGGCGGCTGCGTGCAAGCCAGCGGGCTTGGGGGCGCGGCGGCGGTCTACGGCTGCTGCGCCGCGCTGAGCATCCAGAGCCTCTCGGTGCTTTTGCAGGTGCGGGCGCTGCTGGACGAGAGGGTCTCCCTCCTGCCGCTGGCCGCGGCGCGGCCGGTGCATCTGTGCCTCTCTCTGGGCGCCCTGCGCCTTCTGATGGGTCTGGTGCCCGGGGCCGCCGCCGCTGCCGCCGGGGTCGGCGGCCGGCTGCTCGTTCGCAGCCGCACCGCGCCGGACGCCGCCCTCGTGCTGTTCGCCCTGTGCTGCGCGGTGCTCTACGGCTTTAACTTTACATCCGGCGGCCGAAAGAGTATAATGGACAAAAATCCTGAAGGGAGGCCCTGCCGTGTTCCGTAAGCACCCTGTCCCCGGGCAAAATGTGCAGCCGGCCTGCGAATACTGCGAACACGGCCGCCGCGCCGCCGATCCCCGGATGATCCTGTGCGCCAAGCGCGGGGTCGTATCCCCCTACTTCCATTGCAAGAAATTTTTGTATGACCCCATCCAGCGGGTGCCCCGCCGCCAGCCCCGGCTGCCCAGTTTCACCGCAGAAGATTTTCGGCTGGATTGACCGTTTACTCTTGACGCACGGCCCTTTTTCCGCTACAATGATAACCGTTCCGCTGGAATAGCTCAGTCGGTAGAGCAGCTGATTCGTAATCAGCAGGTCGCGTGTT
>DSLFC04102__coassemble_1427_pt1 | contig 13939 bp, 9 predicted proteins | sample DSLFC04102__metabat2_high_PE_037 | metagenome-assembled genome bin DSLFC04102
TGTAAAGTATGATTACCATTTACCTCAGCGACGGCGGCCGCATGCTGGAGCAGGATCAGATCTGCCCCGGCGCATGGATCCACCTGTGCGACCCCAACGAAAAGGAGATCGGGCGGGTGTGCGCCCAGCTCCATGTGGACCCCGACCTGGTGCGGGCCGCCCTCGACGAAGAGGAGCGAAGCCGCATCGAGGTGGAGGACGAGGGCGAGGTCACCAGCACCATGATCCTGGTGGACACCCCCCTGGTGCAGACCGAGGGCCACACCTTTGTCTACTCCACCATCCCCTTCGGCATCGTGCTCACCCCCCAGAACGTCATCACCGTCTGCCTGCGGGAGACGGCGCTGCCCCGCGCCTTCATGGAGGGGCTGGTGAAGGGCTGCAGCACCAAAAAGTTCAAGCGCCTGGCGCTGCAGATGCTCTACCGAAACGCCAGCCTGTTTTTGTTCTACCTGCGCCAGGTGGACAAGGCCAGCACCCGGGTGGAGAACGAGCTGCACATCAGCATGAAGAACAAGGAACTCATTCAGATGCTGGGCCTGGAAAAGAGCCTGGTCTACTTCTCCACCTCCCTCAAGAGCAACGAGCTGGTGCTGGAAAAGCTGCTGCGGATGGACTTCGTCAAGGACTTCCCTGAGGACACCGACCTTCTGGAGGACGTCATCGTGGAGAACAAGCAGGCCATGGAGATGAGCGGCATCTACCGGGACATTCTGTCCGGCACCATGGACGCCTTCGCCTCGGTGATCTCCAACAACCTGAACATCGTCATGAAGCTGCTGGCCTCGGTCACCATCATCCTCACGGTGCCCACCATCGTGTCGAGCCTGTGGGGCATGAACGTGCCGGTGCCCTTCGAGGGCAGCCCCTTCGGCTTCTGGATCGTGCTGGGGGTGGCGGGCCTGGCCACCCTGGGGGCCATCCTGCTGGCCAAATACAAGCGCTGGCTGTAACACACCGCAAACGACGGCGGCGGGCGGAATGCCCGCCGCGTTTTTTTGTGCCGGCGCAAAAAGAATGTGTGTTTTCTGTGCCCTGAGTTGCGCCCGCGGCAATTTTTGGGTATAATGATGAAAATGAACAATCTGCGCCCCGGCGGCCTGAAGAACCGCCGCGGGCGCATGCAAAGGAGCGTGCAGTATGCAGATCTACAATACGCTGACCCGCAAGAAGGAGGAGTTTATCCCCCAGAAAGAAGGGGAGTACCGCATCTATGTCTGCGGCCCCACGGTTTACAACTACATCCACATCGGCAACGCCCGGCCGGTGGTGGTCTTTGACACCCTGCGCCGGTATCTGGAGTACCGGGGCAACAAGGTGATCTTTGTGTCCAACATCACCGACATCGACGACAAGCTCATCCAGAAGGCCAAGGAGCAGGGGTGCAGCATGAAGGAGGTGGCGGAGAAGTACGAGGCCGAGTTCATCAAGGACAGCGACGGCCTCAACGCCAAGACCCCCACCGTGCGCCCCCGTGCCACCGAGCACATCGAGGAGATCCTGGACATCGTCAAGGATATCCTGGACAAGGGCTACGGCTATGTGGCCAAGAACGGCGACGTCTACTTCCGCACCCGCGCCTTCAAGGACTACGGCAAACTCAGCCACCTGAACCTGGAGGAACTGGAGAGCGGCAACCGGGAACTGCGCAGCCAGATGGACGACGATCTGAAAGAGGATCCCGCCGATTTTGCCGTCTGGAAAGCGGCCAAGCCCGGCGAGCCCGCCTGGCCCAGCCCCTACGGCCCCGGCCGCCCCGGCTGGCACATCGAGTGCAGCGCCATGGCCCGCAAGCATCTGGGCGACACCATCGACCTGCACTGCGGCGGCCAGGACCTGATCTTCCCCCACCACGAGAACGAGATCGCTCAGTCGGAGTGCGCCAACGGCTGCACCTTCAGCCGCTACTGGATGCACAACGGCTTTTTGAACATCGACAACCACAAGATGAGCAAGAGCGCCAACAACTTCTTCACCGTGCGGGAGATCGCCGAAGTCTTCGGCTACGAGCCCATCCGCTATTTCCTGCTCACCGCCGGCTACCGCATGCCGCTGAACTACACGGTGGAGCTGCTGAACAGCTGCAAAGCCAGCCTGGAGCGGCTGTATACCTGCCGCGACAACCTGGATTTCCTCATCAAGAACGCAAAGGGCGAGAGCAACCTGCTGTCGGAGAAGGCCGCCGCCGCGAAGGTCAAGTTCAACACCGCCATGGACGACGACCTGAACACCCCCGACGCGCTGGCCGCCATCTTCGAACTGGTGAAGGACATCAACACCCTGGGGGCGGACGCCAGCCGTGACGCGCTGGAAACCGCCGCCGCCACCTTCGACGAACTCACCGGCGTGCTGGGCCTGCTGTACAACCGCAAGACCGATGAGATTCCCGCCGAGGTGATGGAACTGGTGCAAAAGCGCGTCGAGGCCAAGAAGGCGAAGGATTGGCCCACCGCCGACGCCCTGCGCGCGAAGATCACCGAGATGGGCTATGTGGTGGAGGACACTCCCCAGGGCCCCAAGGTGACCCGCGCCTGATCTCCCTTTGACCGGCACGGGCCGCGAGGAACGCTGTTTTTATGCCGACAGCCTCCCGCGGCCCGTTTGATTTTTCAGCTTGCGAGGAACCATCATGTCCACCCGTTCTGCTTCTCATTCCACCCGCCGCTGGCGGCTTTCCCTGGCGGCGCTGCTGCTGGCGGCGCTGGCGGTGCGCTGCGGCCTGGCCCTGGTCAGCGAGGGATATTCCAGCGACGTGGCCTGCTTTTCCGCCTGGGCGCTGCGCCTGGCGGAGGGCGGCCCCGCCGCCTTTTACGCCCCGGACTATTTCGCCGATTACCCGCCGGGCTATATGCTGCTGCTCTGGCCGGTGGGCCTGGCCGCCCGGGCGCTGGGGCTGGATGCGTCCGGCAAGGCCATGGGCCTGCTGATCTGCGTTTGGCCCATCCTGTGCGACATTGGTCTGGCGGCGCTGATCGGCCTTTTCGCCCGCCGCCGGCTGGACGGGCGGCGGGCGCTGCGCATGGCCGCCTTCGCCGCCTTCTGCCCGGCCCTTTTGTACGACACCGCCGTCTGGAAACAGGTGGACGGCGTATTCTGCCTTGCCATCATCGCCGCCTTTTTGTGCCTGGAGGAGAAAAAGTGGCTGCCCGCCGCGGTGCTCTACGGCTTTGCCCTGGCGCTGAAGCCCCAGGCCCTGCTCTTCGGGCCGGTGCTGGCGGCGGCCTTCCTGGCCCCGCTGCTGGCCGCCCGGCAGCGGCGGCCAGCCCTGGCGGCGCTGGGCCGGGGCGCGGCGGGGGCCGCGCTGGCCCTGGCGGCGGTGCTGGTCTGCGCGGCGCCCTTTTGGGGCGACCAGCCGGCGGACTGGCTGTGGGACAAGTACGCCGCCACCGCCTCCAGCTACCCCTACGCCAGCGTGAACGGCTACAACCTGCTCACCCTCTTCGGGGCCAACTGGCAGCCCCAGGATGCCCCCGCCCTCGGCCCCCTCACCTGGCAGGCCCTGGGCACGGCGGGCATCGCGGCCGCCACCGCCGCCCTTGTGCACCTCGCCTGGCGCGGCTGGAAAGCCGGGCGCTTCTCCCCGCTGCTGCTGGCGGCCTTCTACGGGGCGGCGGTGTTCACCCTCAGCCACCGGATGCACGAGCGGTATATCCTTCCCACCCTGCTGCTGACCCTGGCCGCCGCCGCCCGCTGGGGCGACAGGCGGCTGCTGGGCGCCTTCGGGCTGCTCTCCCTGTCCTCCCTGGTGAACCTCGCCATGGTGCTCACCAGCAACGGCACCGACGACCAGTTCCTCGCCAGCGCCCCGGCGGTGGTGATGGTCCGCATCGTCAGCGCCGCGGAGGTGGCGGGTTTCGCCCTGCTGGCGCGGGCGGCCTTTGCGCTGTGCAGAGGCGGGGCCGTGGGGGAGTATGCCCTCGCCCCGCTGTCCGCCCCCGCCGCCCCCGCGCCCCAGCCCGCCTGGAGCCGCAAGGAGCGCCTTGCCCTCACCGTCCTCACCCTGGCGGTGGCGGCGGTGAGCTTCTGGGACCTGGGGGATGTCACCGCCCCCCAGAACCCGCTGGTGAGCGACGGCGCCGTCACCGAGGTGCGGGCGGAACTCTCGTCCCCCGCCTCCGTCCTCTGGGTCTACCCCGGCGTGTGCTGGGGCGGCAGCCTCACGGTGTACGACGCTTCGGACACGCAGCTGGCCAGTGTGGAACTGGGCGGCGGCACGGTGTTTCAGTGGAAGGAGGTGGCCCTTGCCGCCCCCGCCGGAGGCACCCTCACTCTGGCGGTGGACAACGCGCAGGTGATGGAGGCCGCCTTCCGCGGCCAGGACGGCTCACTGGTGGCCGTCTCCTCCGACAGCCCCCTCTTTGACGAACAGCAGTGGGTGCCGGATTCCATCAGCTACAAAAACAGCATGTATTTCGACGAAATTTACCACGGCCGCACCGCCTACGAGCACCTTCACGGCCTGCCGGTCTACGAGACCACCCACCCGCCTCTGGGCAAGGTGTTCATCATGCTGGGGGTGGCCCTCTTCGGCATGACCGGCTTCGGCTGGCGGGTGGCGGGCGCCGCCTTCGGGGTGGCGATGGTGCCGGTGCTCTATCTTCTGGTGCGCCGGCTCTGCCGCAAGCCCGCCTTCGCCCTCTTCGCGGCGGCGCTGGCGGCGCTGGACACCCTGCGCTTTGCCCAGAGCCGCATCGCCACCATCGACGTCTACGGCACCTTCTTCATCCTGCTGGCGGCGTATTTCATGGTCTGGTACTGCCAGAGCGTGCTGGAAAAAGGGGTGGAGAGAAGCGTGCTGCCCATGGCCCTGGCGGGCCTGGCCTTCGGCCTCGGGGCGGCGAGCAAGTGGACGGGGCTCTACGCCGGCGCGGGGCTGGCGGTGCTCTACTTCGGCGTGCTGTGGCGGCGGGCCAGACAAAAACCGTCCCGCCTCAAACAGGAGATCGCCACCGCCCTGTGCGGGGGCGTGGTGTTCTTCGTGGCGCTGCCCCTCATTGTTTATTTCGCCAGTTACATCCCCTACTTCTGGCGGGAGGGAGGCTTCTCCCTGGCCGAGTGGTGGCAGTGCCAGGTGAGCATGTACCGCTACCACAGCACCCTTGTGGCCACCCACCCCTACGAATCCCGCTGGTACACCTGGCCCTTCAGCGTGCGGCCGGTGTGGTACTACCTGGCCTCCGGCCTGCCCCAGGGCCTGCGGGGCACCATCGCCGCCCTGGGCAACCTGCCGGTGTGGCTGGCGGCGCTGGCGGGCCTTGGCTGGGCCTTCTGGCGGCAGCTGTCCGGCCGGGGCAACGGCGCCGCCGGCGCGGTGACGGTGCTGTTCCTGACCCAGTTTCTGCCCTGGGTGCTGGTGAGCCGCTGCACCTTCCTCTACCACTACTTCCCCAGCCTGTGGTTCGCGGTGGCGGCGCTGGCGCTGGCGGCGGCGAATCTTTACGAGCGCCGCCCGGCGCTGGCCCGGCGGCTGTGCATCGGCATTGCGGCGGCGGGGGTGTTCTTCGTCTGCTATTATCCGGTCATCAGCGGGCTGCCGGTGGCCGAGCCTTATGTGAACGCGCTGCGCATCCTGCCCAGCTGGATGTTCTGAAAAAAGGAGGTAACGGCCATGCGGCTGCTCCATCTCTCCGACCTGCACCTGGGCCGGCGCCTGTGCGAGGCGGACCTCTTTGAGGACCAGAAGTATATCCTGGACCAGATCCTGCAGATCGCCCTCTCCGAGGGGGTGCAGGGGGTGCTGGTGGCGGGGGACGTCTACGACAAGGGCGTGCCCAGCGTGGGCGCGGTGAACCTGTGGGACGACTTCCTCACCGCCCTCTGCCAGCACCGGCTGCCGGTGTGGGCCATCAGCGGCAACCACGACTCGGCGGACCGCCTGGCCTTCGGCGGGCGGCTGCTGGAGCGCAGCGGGGTGCATCTTGCCTCGGTGTTCACCGGCCGCATCGCGCGCTTCGAGGCCCGGGACGAGTTCGGCCCCCTCACCGTCTGGGCGCTGCCCTTCGTGCGCCCGGCGGCGGTGCGCACCTTTCTCCCGGATGAGACCATCGAGAGTTATACCGACGCGGCGGCCGCCCTGGTGCGGGCCGCCGCCCCCGACGAGGGCGGGCGGAATATCCTCCTCGCCCATCAGTTCGTCACCGCGGGGGCTAGCGTGCCCGAAGCCAGCGGCTCGGAACTGCTGAACCTGGGCACGCTGGACAATGTGGACGCCTCCGCCTTCGCCCCCTTCGACTATGTGGCCCTGGGCCACATCCACGGCGCGCAGAGCGTGGGCCGGGACAGCGTGCGCTACTGCGGCTCGCCCTTGGCCTACTCGGTGAGCGAGGCGCTGGGGCAAAAGAGCGTGACGGTGGTGGAGGTGGGCCCCAAGGGGCAGGTGACGGCAAAGCAGGTGCCCCTGTCGCCGCTGCATCCCCTGCGCCGGGTGCAGGGCCCGCTGGAGGCGCTGCTGCAAAGCGCCGTGCCCAGCCAGGACTACATCTACGCCCGCCTCACCGACGATGTGCCGCCCCTGGAGCCCGCCGCCCGGCTGCGCAGCGTCTACCCCAATCTCGTGAGGCTGGAGTTCGTGCTGTCCGACGCGCCGGCGGCGGACACGCCGGCGCTGCGGCAGCTGGCCATGCGCACGCCCCGGCAGCTGTTTGAGGAGTTTTATAAGGGCGTCCACGGCCGGGAACCGGACGACGAGGAAAAGGCCTTTCTGGATGAGGTGCTGGGAGAGGAGGCGGAGGGATGAGACCGCTGCAACTGCATCTTTCGGCCTTCGGCCCCTACGCCGGCGAGGAGCGGCTGGAACTGGAAAAGCTGGGGCCCGGCGGGCTGTTCCTCATCACCGGCGACACCGGCGCGGGCAAGACCACCCTCTTTGACGCCATCAGCTACGCGCTGTTCGGGCAGCTGTCCGGCGGGGTGCGGGGCCTTGACACGGTGCGCAGCGACTACGCCGCCCCCGACCGGGAGACCTTTGTGGAACTGACCTTCCGGCATCGGGGCAAGGAGTACACGGTGCGCCGCACCCCCCAGTACCAGCGGCCCAAAAAGCGGGGCGAGGGGCAGGTGGTGCAGCCCGCCACCGCCCTCTTCCTCGCGCCGGGGCGCCCGCCGGTGGAAAAGGTGGGGGAGGTGGACACCGCCGTCCGCGAGCTGCTGGGCATGGACGGCGACCAGTTCCGCCAGATCGCCATGATCGCCCAGGGCCAGTTCACCGAGCTGCTCAACGCCCCCGGCGAGCGGCGCAGCGCCGTGCTGCGGCAGATTTTCGGCACCGCCGGCTGCCGCGCCGTGCAGGACAAGCTGCGCGCCGCCGCCGGCGAGGCCGCCCGGGACGCCGAACAAAAGACCGCCGCCCTGCGGCAGGCGCTGGAGGGCTTCAAGCTGCCCCAGGAGGGGGAGACCGCCCGGCAGCTGGGCGAGAGATTGAAGGACGAGGCCGCCGTCTGGCGGTGCGACGAGATACTCACGCTGGCCGCCGCCCTCTGCGCCGACGACGAGGCCGCCTGCGCCGCCGCCGCGGCCGAGAGCAAAGCCCTGGACGATGAGGCCCAGGCCACCGCCGCCAGGCTGGAGGCCGCACGGCAGGCCGCCGCGCTGCACACCGCCGCCGCCGAGGCCGCCCGGCAGCTGGCGCAGCTGGAAGGCCAGCAGGCGGACAAAGAGCGGCAGCACGCCGCCCTGGCCCAGGTGCGCGCCGCCCGGGAGCAGGCGGAACTGGAGGTCCGCCGGCAGGAGGGCCAGCTGCCCGCCTACCAGCGGCGGGAAGAGCAGCGCGCTCTGCGAAAAAAACTGGAAGAGGGGCTGAAACAGTGCGAGGCGGACCGGCGTGCCGCCGGTGAAGAGGAGGCGCGGCTGGAAGAGGAGAGCGCCCGCCTTGCCGAGCAGGAGAAAGGGGCGCAGGAGGCACGCCGGCGCCAGACCGCCGCCGAGGCCTCTCTCGACGCCCTGACCCTCCGCCTTGCCCAGACCGACACGGCGCTCACCGCCGCCCGCCGCCTGCGGGGGGCGCAGCAGGCCGCCCTGGACGCGGCGGCCTCCTTCACCGCCGCCCAACAGGAATACACCCGGGCAAAAGGGGAGTACGACTCCGCCGAGGCCCTGTTCTGGCAGGGGCAGGCGGGGCTGCTGGCCGCGAATCTGGCCGAGAACACGCCCTGCCCGGTGTGCGGCAGCCTGCACCACCCCGCCCCCGCGAAGCCGGCGCAGGGCGCGCCCGACCGGGCCGGCCTGCAAACGGCGAAGGAAGCGCTGGAGCGCCTGCACACGGCGTACCAAAAGGCCGCCGAGGCCAGCGGCGCGGCCCAGGCCGCCGACGAGGCCGCCCGGCAGGAATTCCTGCGGCTGGCCGCCGCGGCCCTGGCCCAATGGGGCCAGCAGGCCCCCGACACCCCCCGGGCCGCCGCCCTGGCGCTGAAGGAGGCCAGGGCAGCGGGCGAGGCCGCCCGCGCCGCGGCCCAGGCCGAAGCCGCCGCCGCCCGGCGAGAGGCCGAGGCGGGGGAGCGGGCCGGACAGAGCCTGCCCGACTGCCGCAACAAACTGGAGGCGTGCAGGACGCGCCGGCAGACGCTGGCGGAGGAGAACACCCGGCTCGCGGCGCAGCTGTCCGCCGCCCGCACCCTGGAGGAGGAACTGGGGGCCAGCCTGCCCTTTGCCGACGAGGCCGGGGCGCGGCGGGCGCTGGCCCAGGCGCAGGCCGGGGCGGAGAAACTCGCCGCCGACCTGGAAGGGGGCGAGCGGGATTGGCGGGCCTTCTGCGAACAGCTGGCCGCCGCCCGGCAGCTGGCGGCCCAGCGCCAGGCGGACCTGGCCCGCGCCGCCGATCCCGCCGCCGCGCAGGCCCTGTCCGCCGCCCTCACCGACCTGAACGTCCGCCGCACCGCGCTGCAAAACCGGTGGCAGGCCCTCTCCACCCGCCTGGCCGCCAACCGGGACGCCTGCGCCCGGGTGAAGGCCCTGGCAAAGCGGACCGACGCCGCCCGCCGCCGGGCTCAGCTGGCCGACCGGCTCCACCGCACCGCCGGGGGCACCCTGGTGGGGGGGCTGGGCAAGCAGCAGTTCGAGCAGTATGTGCTGGTGGCCTACTTCGAGAGCGCGGTGGCCGCCGCCAACCGGCGGCTGGCCGCCATGACCGGCGGGCAGTACCAGCTTTTGTGCCACGGCCGGGCGGAGAGCCGGGGCCAGAGCGCCCTGGACCTGGACGTGCTGGACAACTACACCGGCAAGCGGCGCAGCGTGCGCTCGCTCTCCGGCGGCGAGACCTTCCAGGCGGCGCTGGCGCTGGCGCTGGGCCTGTCGGACGTGATCCAGCAGTACGCCGGCGGGGTGCAGATCGACACCCTCTTTGTGGACGAGGGCTTCGGCAGCCTGGACGAGGACAGCCTGGAAAAGGCCATCGCCACCCTGCAAAGCCTGGCGGACGGCAACCGGCTGGTGGGCATCATCAGCCATGTGGCCGAACTGCGGCAGCGGCTGGAAAAACAGGTGCTCATCACCAAAACGCCCCGGGGCAGCCACATGGCCCTGCGGGAACTGTGAACAAAACGCCGCCCCGGCGGGAGGATGCTCCTCCCGCCGGGGCGGCTGTCTTTGTGTGTTACAGGGTGATGTGCCGGGGCACGCCATTCACGAACATGGGGGTCAGTTCCCCCTGGATCAGCGGCCGGGCATAGGCCTCAAAGGCCCCGTTCACATGCATCCCGTCCGGCTCGATCCACTCCAGCGGCACCGTCTTTTCCGCGTTGGCCACCTGGTGCACGTCCACCAGTTCGGTGCCGCACAGATAGGGCCGGTCGCTCAGCCGCTTGAGGGCGGCCATGCAGCCGGTGCGCCCTTCCAGCGCGGCGGTCACCGCCGCGCCGCCCACCCGGTAGGCTTCGTCCACGTCGGTGCGGCTGGCCAGATGCCCCGCGCACCGTTGCAGGGTGGAGAGCTCGATGGCCCGGCTCTTGCAGCCCAGTTCCCGCTGGATCAGCCCCGCCAGGTAGCGGCCGGTGCCCGAGAGCATCGCCTTGTGGCCGAAGGCGTCCAGCGCGCCGCCGTCCCCCGCCAGGTCGCAGAGAAAGCGGCCTTCCCGGTCCTTCACGCCCTCGCTGGCGGCGATCACCACGTTCTCCTTCTGCTTTTGCAGCCGGTCCACCCGCCGCAAAAACAGTTTCGGGTCAAAGGGCACCTCCGGCAGCAGGATCAGGTCCGGCCCGTCGCAGTCCTCCCCCTTGGCCAGGCTCGCAGCCCCCGCCAGCCAGCCGGCGTGGCGGCCCATGATCTCCGCCACCGTCACGCTGCGCAGGTCGTAGACGCCCGCATCCCGGATGATCTCCTTCATGATGGTGGCGATGTACTTCGCCGCCGAGCCAAAGCCCGGGGTGTGGTCGGTGCAGACCAGGTCGTTGTCGATGGTCTTGGGCACCCCCACAAAGCGGATGGGGCTGCCGACGGCCTCGCCGTAGGCGGCGAGCTTCGCGATGGTGTCCATGCTGTCGTTGCCGCCGATGTAGAGCACCGCGTCGATCCGATGGCGGGCGAACAGCTCAAACAGCGTCTCGTACACCTCGTCCCCCGCCACCGGCTCGGGCAGCTTGTAGCGGCAGCTGCCCAGATAGGAGGAGGGGGTGCGCTTGAGCAGTTCGATGGAAAGGTCGCTGTCGAACAGGCGGTTCAGGTCCGCCACCTGGCCCTTCAAAAGCCCCTCGATGCCGTGCTGCATCCCCAGCACCCGCCCCGCGCCGCTGTCGCGGGCGGTCTCGAACACGCCGGCCAGGCTGGCGTTGATGACGGCGGTGGGGCCCCCGCTCTGACCTACCATAAAATTCATGGGCACACTTCCTTTGCTGTGTTCTCTGGCCGGACTGGTTGCGCCGGCATACTTTGTCTATTATACTGTATTTAGCGGGCGGGCGCAATAATCGACGCCGCTTGCTCGTTTACAAAACAAGAAGAGCCCGCGGCCCGGCGGCCGGGGCACAGAGCATAAGAGGAGGGAACACCATGAGACGAACCATGAGCCTCTTGCTGACGCTGGCGCTGGCGGTCGGGCTGCTGGCCGGCTGCGGGGCAAATTCCGGCGGCACCGCCGCGGCCCCGGAGACCGCATATGACAGCACGATGGACTACTCCACCGGCAGCGAGAGCGGCGACGCGGGCCTCTCCGGCACCGACGCCGACCGGCTGACCCCCCAGGACGGGCGCAAGATCATCTACAACGCCTCGCTGGAGATGGAGACAGAGGCGTTTGAGACCACCCGGGACGCGCTGCTGCGGGCGGCCGAAACGGCCGGCGCCTGGGTGGAGAACAGCGACGAGGGCGGCAGCGCCGACGCCGGCACCCGCTGGGTGCGCTACACCTTCCGGGTGCCCGCCGACAACTACGCCGCCTTTTTGAACGACGCGTCCGCCGCCGGCAGCGTGACCTACAAGAGCGAGACCACCGACGACGTCACCGCCGACTATGTGGACCTGGAGGCCCGGCTGGAGAGCCTGCGCACCCAGGAGGCCCGGCTGCTGGAACTGGCGGGCCAGGCGGGGGACCTGGCGGACCTGCTGGCCATTGAGGAGCAGCTGGCCCAGGTGCGCTACGAGATCGAGAGCTACACCGGCCAGCAGCGGGTCTACGACAGCCTGCTGGCCTACTCCACCGTGGAGGTGTCGCTGGATGAGGTGCGCTTGCTCACCCCTGTGAGCAACGATTTCGGCTCCCGCGCCGTCACCGCGTTCAAAGACAGCTGGCATAATTTCGCCAACGGGGTACAGGACGTGGCCATCGGCGTCATCTACCTGCTGCCGGTGCTGTTGGTGCTGGCGGTCATCGCGCTGGTGATCTTTGCCGCCCTGCGGCTGGCGCGCCGCCGCCGGCCTTCCAAACCCATCCTGCCGCCGCCCGCCGGCCCCGCGCCCACCGGCGCGCCTTCCGCGCCCCCGGCCGCTGCCCCCTCTGCGCCCCCGGCCGCTGCCCCATCTGCGCCCCCGGCCGCTGCCCCCTCTGCGCCTCCGGCCGCTGCCCCTTCCGCGGCGCAGGAGGCAAAGCCCGCGCCCAAGTACGGCCCGCGGCCGTAAGAGGCCCGCGCCCGTAAGAGGCCCGCGCCCCCAAACCGGGCCGGCCCCGAACATGAAAAAGGCAAGGCATGAATTTCATGCCTTGCCTTTTTTCGCGCAAAAAACCGTCATTCCCCGTCCAGATAGCCCGCGGGCTGGATGGCGATGGCTTCCACCAGCTTGTCCCGCATCCACATGGCCACGTCGGTCTGCACTGTGTAGCCGCAGCCGGGGTCGGCCATCCACTGCTCCGCGGGGCGGCGGGGCAGCGCCTGCTGGGCCAGCATGCTCATGATGACCCCGCCGTGGGTCACGCAGGCGGCCTCGGTCACCTCCGAGCGGATCATGTATTCCAGCAGCTTGTGCAGCGTATCCGCGCAGCGGGCGTGAAACTCCATGGTGGGCTCCGCCCCTTCGGGGGTGAAGCCGGCGGCGGGGTCCATCCAGCGGGCGAACTGGGGGTCCTTCACCAGGTCCTCCATCCGCCGCCCCTCGAACACGCCGAAATTCGCCTCCCGCAGCTGGGGCACCACCAACCGGTGCGTCGCCTCGGGAAAGAGCAGGTCGGCCGTCTCCACCGCCCTGGCCAGCGGCGAGGTGAACACCGTGTCCGGCGCGGGGTAGGTAAAGCGGTTCTTCAGCACGGCCAGGTCCTGCCGGCCCTCGTCGCACAGCGGCAGGTCGGTGCCGCCGCCCACATACAGGCCGTCCAGGTTGCCCCGGGTCAGCCCGTGGCGGATCAGATGCAGCTTAAAGGTCTTCACAGCGTCCTCCATCCCCGCCGCGCCGCCCGGGAAGGACGGCCGCGGCCCGGAAAAATATTACAAAATCGTTACACACAGGAATAACAAAAAGGGCCGGAACACTATATTTAGAAAGAGGCCCGGCACCATTATCGTACATATAGTTTTTAAAGTCAAGGGATGGACATTTCCACCGAAAATGAAAAGGGGATTTTGGCGGATTTTGTATTTACAAAGCGTTTTTGCTGTTTTATAATTTACGTTGTGTAATGGCCCCTCGCGGGGGGCAACGCCGAAAAACCGCGCTGCAAAGCCATTTGCGGCGGTGACCGACTTCACGGCGCGGCGGCGCGACAGTAACGACAGGGAGCAGGATATCATGGAATTCAATCGCATCATCACTCTTCTCCGCAAGGAGCGGGGCATCACGCAGAAACAGGCCGCGGCGGAGCTGGGGGTCTCCCAGGCGCTGCTGTCCCACTACGAAAAGGGCATTCGGGAGTGCGGCCTGGACTTTGTGGTGCGGGTGGCCGATTACTACGATGTGTCCTGCGATTATCTTTTGGGCCGCAGCGCCGACCGCAGCGGCCTGACCCTCACGGTGGAGGAGATCCCCAGCCCCGAGACCGCGAAGGACAGCGTCTACAAGGGCAGCGTGCTGCCCACATTGAACAAAAAGCTTATCTCCAACAGCCTGAACATCCTGTTCAGCAAGCTGGCCGCCTGCCCGGACAAGGGCCTGGTGAGCGAGGTGAGCGCCTACCTGATGCTGGCGGTGTACAACATGTTCCGCCTGCTCTACGCGTCGGCCCCCAAAAACGCCGAGAGCATGTTCCGGGTCAGCCGCGGGCGCTGGCAGGGCTATTCCGACGCCGCCATGAGCGCCGCCCAGGCCAACGTGAAGGCGGCGCTGGAGGGGGAGAACATGGGCACCGGCCCCGCTTTGAAGGATACCTCCTGCTTTGCCATGACCACCGAGAGCCTCTCGAAGGAATACCCTCTCTATGCCACCAGCCTGTTCAATCTCATCAAAAACAGCGAGGGCCGCATCGACCGCATCCGCTGAGCCCCGCGCCTTAAAAGAAAGAACAGCCCCCTGCCCGAAACACGGGCAGGGGGCTGTTTTGTTAGCTTTAGCGCAAAGACAACCCCCGGCTGTGCCGGGGAGTGTAAAG
>DSLFC04102__coassemble_1486_pt1 | contig 13405 bp, 14 predicted proteins | sample DSLFC04102__metabat2_high_PE_037 | metagenome-assembled genome bin DSLFC04102
CCTGCCGGGCTATGCGGTCGAGCGTGTCTAAAATTCGCTCAAACAGCTGAGAAGACAAAATGGATGTGCGCAGATTGAGATTTTCCAGTGAAAGGGTCATTCGTTCAATCTCGGTGGCCGTCTGCGACATGGAATAACTGAACTGTTTGTTTTTGTATTCAGCAATGCTGGTGGGCCGGTGGGGATCCTGAATCGGCACCAGGTTTCGCCAGTTGCACAGCGCATTTAGGTCCTGTTCCAGCTGTTCCATTGTGTATTCCATAAAATGTGAATCCGCACGGAGCAGCGCCAGCAATTCTGTCTTATTCAACCGAATGTGAGCCTTTTGAGATTCCAGATAAAAGGTTCGCATGATGGCACGGTAGCGCCAAGCATTTTCGGCTGTCAGATAACTTGCTTCGGGAACACTATTCAATGTTATGGTGTGAAATTGCATAATAACTTCATTCCTTTCCCATAACAAAAATGCAGGGCCTCTATTTGATTACATTCAGTGTACCAAATGCTTTGTACGATAAAAAGGACTTCTAAAGCTTTCGGGAGAAAATCGTTGCTTTATCTAATAGAAAGTAAAGCAAATTGTGCAAAATGAAGACCATACATTAAGCTTAGTGGTCGATAGTGGCTCGTATGAAGCGGTTTCTTTACGAAAGGTTGCAGATGTACTTGATCCCCGCCGCTGTCCGCTGTGCCGGATGGCCGTGATGGCCGCCGGGGTTCAGCTGAAAGACAGTGTGGATGCCCTGGCCCCGGTAAAATTCGCAGAGGGCCTCGGTATTTTCCTGTACCGTCCGGAGCACCGGATTCCGTGTTTTGCTTTCCCGGTCACCCAGCGAGAAAAAGACACAGTCCGGCTGGCGCAGGGGTGCGTGGGAAAGTACATACTCCCTGAACCCGGGAAACCAGAGCGAGCCGGACACGCTGGCCACCCGGGAGAACACATCCGTACGATAGAGAGCGTACACCGCGAACAGCCCGGCCAGGGAATACCCCGCGATGCCGCGCCAGATGGGCGGGCCTGGCAGCAGCCGTTCTGCGGCGGGAACGATCTTCTCAACCAGAAGCCGCAGATAATCATCCGCTCCGCCGGCGAAGGGCGCGGCGCTTTTGAACACCGCCGGGCTGTCCCAGGGTGCCATGTCCCGGTCCCAGTCCAGGTCGCTGATCGTCACCAGGGTCAGCGCTGGGCCGCCTGCAGCCGTCAGGGCGTCAAAGACAGCCTGTCCTTCCTCGCCAAAGGTGTTCAGGTACACCACCGGGGCGCCCGGCTCGGCAGCGGAGAACACAGACACGGTTTTGCCGTCTGCCACAAAGGTATCCACTTCGCAACTCTTCCTTTCTGCAATGTCGACGCATGCCTTTACAGCGGCGTGCTTTCTGCCAGCAGTTTTGCCAGTGCTTTCGCGAACGCCTCATCCTGCTCCCTCGTCCGCTTGGCAGGCCCTTTCGGATGCTTGCCGGCCCGGAGGAGCTTTTTGTTTTGCCATCGGCGCTCCAAAAGCGCGTCGATGTTGTCGGCGGAATATTCCAGGCCGTTCTGGTTCAGCACCCGGGCCCGACGGGCCAAGCACATACTGGCCAGACCGTAGTCCTGGGTCACTACGATGTCACCAGGGCACACGCGGTTGACCAGAGCGAAGTCCACGCTGTCTGCGCCCTTGTCAAACACCAGTGTCTGTGCGCCCTCCCGCTCTATGCGGTGGGCGGTATCGCAAAGGATGAGCACCGGTGTTTCCCGGCTGTGGCAGAGGCGGACGGTCAGATCCACCACCGGACAGCCGTCTGCGTCGATCAATACAGTGGGCATGGTACGTCTCCTTTCGCGTTTTGCTTTCTGATTTTTAGTGTAGTATGAAATTTTGTGATTGGCAAGAATTAGGTTGCGGAGATGCATAGCGGGACTGCGAGAACTGAGGACTAGAAATCTTTAGCCTGAATTTGTGCAGTGCTTTTTGCGAGAGCCCCTTTCTAAAACTTTGCATTACCGGGTGGTTTTTATTTATATCTGCCAGTTGTGAAAACAAGGAAGCCTAATTAGGCTTCCTTGTTTTTATATAAAGCACTAATCGATCCCATCAAGGAAGCCTAATTAGGCTTCCTTGATAATCGGGGTTCCCCCAGTAAGGAACCCTACATAAGGAACCCTGGGATGTTGCTGAACCAAGCACAAGGAGCCCTGTGAAAGGATCCTTTACCGGCTCCAGGCCAAAATCTGCGCTTTGTATCTGGAACAGGTTTGGAAAACACAGCGAGAAAAATGACAGAACGAACTTATAATCCGGTTTATAGCACTTGCCTTTTGCTATGCTTATAAGGGGTGGTGGGATAGATGTTACACGTCAAAATATCTCTCCCGGAGGGTGGCTCGATTTGCAAGCATAGCGTTTGGATATCCAAACGCAATTCTTCCTGGGAGGCCCCAGACCCCTGCTGCCGTTTTGCCCGAGCGTCGAAAAGGTGAAACACCGAAACTGCGCCGCGGCGGAACGAGCGTATATTTTTGCTGTGTTCGTTTCGGAGCAAACGCGCTGCAAGTCAACCGGGCGCATTGAGCTTTGAAACGTGCACGATAAAGGCCCGTTGAAGGCCATGTCAAAAGGAGGTATGTGGAACGAGAAAAGGAACAGGAATGGAAAAGGCAAAGCTGCGGGAGGTGATGCATACTGGCGGATGAAATGCGAAAGGAACCACGGGAACTGACCCCCGCCGAAACGGTGGCGCTCAGCCTGGAACGGACAGAAAACGGCAGGGTTTCCAACACCATGGCGAACTACAAAAGGATTCTGCAAACCGATCCGCTCCTGAAGGACGCCATCTGCAAAAACCTGCTCACTGGGCAGGTGGATGTGATCAGGCCCTTGGGCTGGTACCGGGAAAGCTCTACCTTAAGCGACGTGGACATCAAATGTCTGCTCATGTACTTTGGGGAGACCTACGGCCTGGTAGTGGAAAAGAAGCTGCAGGACGCGGTCATGGTGGTGGCCAATGAGAACCGCTATCATCCTATCCGAAATTTTCTTGAATCCCTTGCGTGGGACGGGGAAGACCGTATCCGGCACTGCCTGCACCGCTTTCTGGGTGCGGACGAGGATGACTACACCGAAGCCGCGCTGCGGCTGTTTTTGCTGGGCGCCATCAGCCGGGTGTTTGAGCCGGGCTGCAAGCTCGAACTCATGCTCTGCCTGGTGGGTGGCCAGGGGTCGGGCAAGTCCTCCTTTTTTCGCCTGCTGGCAGGCCGGGACGACTGGTTCTCCGACGACCTGAAACGGCTGGACGATGAGAATGTGTACCGCAAAATGCAGGGACACTGGATCATCGAGATGTCCGAGATGATCGCCACAGCCAATGCGAAAAGCATCGAGGAGATCAAAGCCTTTCTCAGCCGACAGAAAGAGACCTACAAAGTCCCTTATGAGACCCATCCCGCCGACCGGCCGCGTCAGTGTGTGTTCTGCGGTTCTTCCAATACGATGGACTTTTTGCCGCTGGACCGCACAGGAAACCGCCGGTTCGTGCCGGTGCTGGTTCATCCCGAACGAGCGGAAATTCACGTCCTGGAAGACGAGACGGCTTCTCGAGCCTATTTCGCTCAGGTGTGGGCGCAGGCCATGGAAATTTATCGCTCCGGGGATTTCCGGCTTTGCTTCAGCCGGGAGATGGAGGACTATCTGCGCAGGCACCAGCGAGATTTTATGCCGGAGGACACCAAGGCTGGACTGATTGCCGACTACCTGGAACAGTGCGGGAAGCGTATGGTATGTTCCCGTCAGTTGTTCCGGGAAGCGTTGGGTCGCGAGACCGAGGAACTGAAACAGCGGGACATCCGCGAGATCAACGACATTATGAACAATACCATCACCGGTAGGAAAGCCTTTTCCAACCCCCGTCATTTTCCCAGTCCCTATGGACGGCAAAAAGGCTGGGAGCGGGTATAGCCTGGCAACAGAATCGGGCAAAATTCGGCAACAAAGAGAATCAGCCATCCCGAGATATTCTGTTCCGGGGAGAAGGCTTCTCTTCGTTGCCATCTGTCCGTTGCCGGAGAAAATGGCGGAAATACGCGGCTTTTCGGTGCGCGGCAACGGTGGCAACGGACTTTTTACGAAAATCCTTTTGGCCCGATTGGGAAAAGAAAGGTTTTCAAAGCTCCGTTGTCAGCACGAGCTGCCGGCAGACAAACAGAGGGGAGGATGCGAATGGCGTCAATTCAGCAGAGGGGCGATCGGAAATTCAAGATCACCGTCTGCAACGGGTACCGCCCCGGAGGTCAAAAGCGGATGCAGAGCCGAACCATCGATGTGCCCAGGGAGGTGCCAAAACGCAGCATACTGCAATACGTCCACGCCGAAGCGCAGTGGTTGGAAAAGCGGTTCCGCTGTGGGATGGATGAGGACGACCGCACCACCTTTGAACAGTACGCCGAAAGCTGGCTGACGCGTCAGACCCATTATAAGCCCAGTACGCTGGCCGGCTATCAGCGTGAGCTCAAGATCGTATATTCGTATATTGGCGGGATCGCGCTGAACAAACTTCAACCACTGGTTTTGGAAGAAATGTGTGCGGAACTGCGCAAACGAAAAAAGCGCAACGGTGAACCTGTGTGTGAAGCCACGGTGCGCAAGTATCTCCAGACGGTCTCGGCTGTTCTGGAAGATGCGAAGCGGAACGACATTCTGCTCTATAACCCCGCCCATCGGGTGCGGGGTATCCGGGTGGAAAAGAAGGCGCAGCATATTCCCAGTGAGTTTGAGATGCGTAAGCTGCTGCAATGCATTCTGCAGGAGCCGCTGCTTTATCGGGTATTCTACCTGACCGCCATTGCTACCGGGATGCGTCGGGGCGAACTGTGCGCTTTGCGCTGGAACGATCTGCACGGCGGCGGAGCCGTGACGGTGCAACACTCCCGCAGCTCGGTGCTGGGCCAGGGGATCGTGGAGAGCAGCACCAAAAACCATCGCGCCCGCATCGTGGTGATCCCGGAGTTGGTGCACGACTACATGGGCGAGCTGTTTCTGGAGCAGGCACGGGCGGGGAGAATCATCCGCCCGGATGACTACATCTTCTCCACCGCTGAGGGGCCGGCGCACCCGGACTCCTTTACCCGGCATCTGCGCCGGCTCTACCAGAAAAACGGTTTCCCGCAGGAGTATCATCTGCACACCCTGCGGCATTTCTTCGCTACTTACCTGTTGCAGAACAATACCAGCAAACAGGTGGCAGCGGATCTGCTGGGCCATGCGGACACCAGCTTCCTGAAACGTACCTACTGTCATCCCCAACTGGATAGCAAGCAACAGGCGGCATCCATTCTGGAGAGTATGCTGGAACTGGCGGAGGAAGAGGCATGGGAGAAGGAACAGCATGAAGCGCAGCGGGCGAGCGCGGCAAACTGAACGACAGGGGCGACGGGTAAACCGCCGCCCCTGTTGCTGTTGACGGGATGTGTAAAATACCGGTCCCGTTTCTTGTTGGGTTTGGTGATAGCTATCTGTCGCAGATGTCGGTATGCTTTGTGGTACCAAAACACAAAAGGAGTGGTCAATATGGCAAGCATCCGGAAACGCGGCGAGAACAGCTATCTGCTGGTGGTGTCCCGCGGGTACGACTATCAGGGAAACCGGCTGAAACCGGCGCAAAAGACCGTCCACCCGCCGCTGGGCCTGACGGCGAAGCAGACGCAAAAGTGGCTGAACGAGCAGGCGGTGCTTTATGAACAGGAAGTCAGGCATACCCCCGGTCAGCCGGTGGACAGCAGCATCACCCTGGCCAAATACATCGAGATCTGGCTGGAGCAGGTGGCGCCCAAAAAGCTGGCGGCCAGCACGCTTGTGCGCGACAGGCAGGACATACGCCGCATCCTGCCGGCGCTTGGACATTACAAGTTGACAGAGCTCAACAAGGAGATCCTCCGGGATTTCTATGATGCCATGCGCCGGGAGAAAAACGAAAACACCGGAGACCCGCTGGCAGAGAAAACGGTGGAGGGCATCCATTCCTGCCTGTGCAGCATTCTGTCCGACGCGGTGGAAGCCGGTTACATCACCCACAACCCTGCCTGGCGGGCCTATAAGAAGAAGGGCGTTTCCAAAGAGCGACCGGTAGCGGATGAGGAAACGGTGCAGCGGCTCATCGCGGCGCTGGAGACCCAGAGTCTGAAATACGAGGTGTATTATAAGCTTATCCTCGCCACTGGGATGCGCCGGGGCGAAGCCTGCGGCCTGCGCTGGTCGGACATCGACTGGCGGCAGCGGGCGCTGCATATCCGCAGAAACGTGGTCAAGCTGACCCGGCAGCCCATCATGGTCAAGGAGCCCAAGACCCGGGCGGGAGTGCGGGTGGTGTATCTCTCCAAAGAAATGTGCAAGCTGCTGCGCGCCTGGAAAAAGGAGTGCCAATGGGAGAAAGAGCAGCGGGGCGATGAGGAACTGACACAGGACGACTACCTGTTCCAACAGTCCAATGGCGATCCCATGGTGCCCTGTACCTTCACCTATCGGTTCAAGATGATTCTGCGGGAGAATGGCCTGCCGGATAACCTGAATGTGCACAGCCTGCGGCACACCAATGCCAGTATGCTGATTGCCCAGGGGGTGGATGTGCGCACAGTGGCTGGTCTGCTGGGCCACGCGCAGCCCAGCACCACCCTGGATATCTACAGCCATGCATTCGACAAAAACAAGCGCCTCGCCGGGCAAAAGCTCAGCGAAGCGATAGGGCTGTGAAACGCCGGTGCTTCGAACCCCTCGATTCAACCAGCGGTTGGGTGCGTGAAAGATGGCCGCAGGCTATAATAGAGACAAAAGGAGGGGGCGGAAGATGAACAATGAAGCCACCGGTGCGCTGATTCGGGATCTGCGAAAAGAAAAGAAGCTTACCCAGAAGGAGTTGGCGCAGCGCCTGCATGTGACCGACCAGGCGGTGTCCAAATGGGAGAGAGGACTGTGCGCCCCGGATATCGCCCTGCTGGAACCGCTGGCGCAGGTGCTGGGCGCCACCGTGCTGGAACTTGTCTCCGGGAAGAGAACGGGACAACAGACACATTCCGAACAGATAGACGGTGCCGTGAAAGAAGTGCTCCAGTATTCGGAACAGGAGATCGTGCGAAGAAGAAAAACCCTGCGCAGACGAAGCTTGCTGGCGGTGCTGGGAGCGTGCCTTGCACTGCTTGTGCTGCCCGCGCTGAACGGGATCATTTTCGGGGAAGGATTCGCATGGCGGTGCATCCCCGCCTGGCTGTGTGCCCGCAACTCCGCCGAGGCGCTGGAAAACTACGACGAGGAAGGGATCGACCGATATATCGCCCATGCGGACGGTGTGTATGAAGCGCTGACGGAACTCAAAGAGCAGGGCGTGGTCATCCGGAACGCCAGGGCACGTTTGAGCCGCACGCGGCTGGATGATATGTTCCTCTTCACCGAGCTGGAATTGACGGTGGAGCAGGAGCACATCACCTATCTGTTCACCTGCCAGGGCACATGGCGAAACGGGAAGATGGAGTGGATGCAGATCTATGTCCCCAGCGTGGGCTATGACAGCCCCGCATGGCTGCCGCAGCTGAGCGAGGCCATTGCCACATATGATCCCGGATGAGTGACGGGCAAAATGTTTTCAGCCTGCACGGTCATGATTGGTCTATGCCCGATCGCGCGCAGTTCGAACGGGATGCGGTGGAGTAATACACAGAGGAGGCCCCCGGCGAAAGCCGGGGGCTCTCGTTTCCTCGGCTTGGACAGAGCGATCGACCTTAGGCTGAAACGGCCCTAAACGCCGCTGCAGCAGAATTGACGGGAGATTTCTGCTGCGGGGGATTGACACGCAAGCTATCTTGCATTACAATATAGCTGACACCTACCTTGCAAAACAAGATAGCGGAACGGAGATGATTTTTTGATCCCATCTCAAATGCTGAAAGGGACGCTGGAAGGCTGTGTGCTGGCCATTCTCCGCCAGGAGGAGCGCTATGGCTATGAGATCTCACAGACCCTGGAACGTTACGGATTCGGCAGGATCCCGGAGGGGACTGTATACCCGTTGTTGCTGCGGCTGGAAAAGCGAGGCTCTATTATCGCCAGTTTCCGGGCTTCACCGGAGGGACCGCAGCGAAAGTACTATGCGTTGACCGAGCTTGGTCAAAAGGAACTGGCGGAATTTTTTCGCAACTACCGGGAGCTGACCGGGGCTGTGGATCAACTGATTGAAATGACAGGAGGGCATTCCCATGCGCAAGAAGACGAAGCTGCTGTTGGAGGAGAATAATCAGGCGGAAGCGGCTCTGAACGAGCAAGGGAAGAAGCTGCTGACCGATATTGTGGTGTATCTTCGAGGTTCCCGGATCACCACCTGGGAACAGGAACAGGTGCGCCGGGACATCACCCAGATGCTGTTGGACGCGCAGGCGAGGGGAGAGCAGGCTGAGGCGGTGATCGGGCCGGATCCCAAGGAATTCTGCGACAGCATTCTTGCGGAGCTGCCGCCAATGCCCCATTGGGAGAGTGCACTGTGCGCCCTCCGGGATGGCCTGCTGGCAGCGGCCATTCTCACGGCCATCTGGTTCGCCTCTGGCGTTCTGGAAGGATTGCTGGGCGTGGGAAGCTGGCCGGAACTGACGCTGACAGTTGGACAGTTGGTTTCCGGCGCAGGAATCTGGCTCACCGCCTGCGGCGTGGTTTACTGGATCTGTCGGCGCTCTTTTTCCGTCGGGCAAAAAAAGGGACCCTGGCTGCTGCTCTTCCTGGTACTCTTTGCGGTACTCTGTGCAGGGGTCTTTCTTCGACAGCCGGTCGCTGCTCTGCCGGTTCCGGCGGCAGTCGGTGTGGTGGTTGGCCTGTTTGTCGTCTACAAGCTTATAGACCTCCGTCTGGATTGACCGCTTTAAGAGAAATGAAAAAGGCCATGGCTGCCTCATGAGGGATGCGGCCATCTGCAGGACAAAGCAAAATATAGAGGAGACCCCCGGCGAAAGCCGGGGGCCTCTCCCTGTCTCAGGTCTTTTTTCGTGTCAGAAAAACGCCTGCCAGTGCCGCCGCCAGGGCGAAGGGAGCAAGGCGGACAAAGCCCCATTCAAAGGCGTGGACGACCACCCCCATAACAGCAGTTTCCGGAGCGCTGTAATCCCAGCTCAGATAGGGGCTGTTCACCACAGCAAGGGCCGCTGCGATGACCAGGATCCCCGCGCACACGGCCACAAGCCCCCAGTGAAGGGCAGAGCGCCACATGGCCTTTCGCCGGGCAAACAGGGCGATAAGCAGGTCGGAGTCCGGGACGGACAAACCCTGCTCCCATTTTGAGATGGTCTGCCGTACCACATTCACCTTGACGGCCAGCTCCTGCTGGGAGAGGCCCTTGGATTTTCGCAGGGCTTTGATGTTTTCATTGAGCATAGAAACCCACTCCTTTCGCCCCCATTGTAAGGCGGACAGCTCGTTGCCGCAAGCAACGGAGAGTAACACAGCCTTATGTTTGCAGTTTCCGCTGCAAATCCTCCAGGTAGAGCGTTTGCTGCCGTTTCAGGTATCCGGGAACAAAGGGTCGCATCCACCAGCGCTTTGCGTTGACCGTCTCGATGCAGACAAGACGGGAACCGCCCGCTGTTTCCTCAAAGCGCCCTTCCCAGAAGCCGGACATATTGCCGTTCTCCATGGTGAAGGCCCAATAGCGGAGCGGGTCACAGGCGGTGACTGTGAAGCTGGTGGCATAGCCGCTTTTGGTATGCTCCACGAAGTGGGCCTCACCTAAAATCTCCACCCGTTTGAGGTCGCTTCGCCAGGCGGTGTGTTCCAGGTCGGTCACAGTGCGCCATAATGTTTCCAACGGACAGGAAAACTCCGCAGTCGCCCGTGAGGTTGCCATCCGCTTCACTCCTTTCGCTTATTCAGTTTTAAGCTCATACCTGCCTGTTCCGCCTCCGCCTGCAGCAGCGCGGCGGCGGCCCGGGCTTTATCTTTGACCGGTGCGGTGGCCAGATCGCTTTGAGCGGCCAGCGCCTCCATCACCCGGTGCAGGGCCTCCGGTTCCAGCAGATAGGCCGCAACGCAGTAGAGAGACTTGCGGCGGCCGTCATTCCAGTCTGCAAGAAGCTCGTCCAGAATCGCGCGCTTTTGCCGCAGCCGGGCCAGCCAGGCATCCGGCCCCATCTCTTTGGCAAGGGCCACATCGGCGGCCCGGCGACTGTGAGGCACAAAGGAATCCGCCGCGTCGAACCCGTCGTAGCGGGGGCAGGGATACAAGGCGCAGTCGCTGCAAAACGCCAGCCCGCCCTGTTCCAGCGAGCATCGGGCGATGGCGCAGCTCTGGTTGCCCGCCCCGCCGCCGCAGCCCGGGCAGTATCTGCCCACCTGCATGGGGCAGAGCAGGCAGGCCAGGCCGCAGAGGGAAAATTCTGTGTGCTTGCGGGTAAATCCCTTCACGGCTGCCCCTCCTTTCGTACTGGCTGCCGGATGACCGTTTTCAATTTTTCCGGCTTGCAGCGTCGCACGTCGCTCAGGTAGATCTCATGGTGGAACCGGCCGGGGCCAAAGTCCAGCACATACCCTTTCGAGCGGGCGTATTCGTCCATCGCGGCCACGGTGGCTGGTTCGTTGTCGTAAGGGCCCAGGTGCATGCACTGTACGCAGAGGCCTTCTTCCCAAGGGAAGAACTCCACCTTGGAAAAGCCCTGTTTCTTCTTTTCGGTGGCCTCACGGATGGCCCAGTGGAATACCTCTTCGGTCACGAACTCCGGCAGGCGGATGAGGCTGATCCAGTGAAAATCCGCCTTGCGGGCGTAGTCCACGCCCCGCACGCCCTCCTGCCACCACAGGCCCTCAAGCGGCGGGACCACATAGTCAAAATAGCCCTCCAGCTTGTGTTTGCCCAGTTTGCTCATCTTGATGGTGAAGGCCACGGCGTAGAGCAGACCCAGCGCCTCCTTGTAAGCCCCGCCTTCTTGATTTGGGTCGCCCTGGCCCTGCACTGCCAGAAAGTTCATGGCGGGCACCGTGACAAGGCCCGGCGTCCTGGGGGGCAGATAGAATTCCTTGTATTCCTTTTTGTAGTCAAAGGGCATGGTCATTGCCTCCTTTTTCTCTGCGGGCGGGATTTCAGCGCCTCACAGGTGATGCGCACAAGGGCCGTCATCCGCTCCCGGTCCTCCACGTCTTCCACCAGGAAGGAGTCCCGCGCCCCCTCATGGGACGGGACCCTGGGCAGATGCGGGAAAGCGGCCTGACCCTCAGGGGTGATTTTTACGAAAAACTGGTCATCGCAGATGACGCCGAAGAACACACCATCGCAAAAAAGACCGTATTCCCCAAACATCCTGCGGCTGCGGATGGCTCCCGCCTCCCGCAGCTGATCGGCCACAAAGTCCACAAAATCCGGGTGGGATGCCATGTCACTCCCTCCTTGCGTAGCGCTCGGCCAGCGTCCGGGTCACCGTGCGCAGTTTTTCCCGCAGTTCCTCCGGCTCCACCAACTCCGCGCCCTCCCCAAAGGTGAGCACCCAGCCCAGCACGCTGTCCCCGTCGGGAAAGCCGCCGGTGAAGCGCAGGCGGCCGTCCGGCTCCTGGACGAGGCTGTCCGCGCCGTACTCCTCCACCAGCCGCCAGCGCCAGGCCGGGTCAAAAAGCACCGTCACCCGGTATTTCACCGGGAACACCCGCTCCGGCGCAAGGTCCGGCAGGGGAGCGGGGCGGGGCTCGAAGGGCTCGCCGGCGACAAGTTCGGTCATACGGTTCAGCTTGAAGAGGCGATAGTCCTCCCGCGCCCGGCAGCGGCCCCACAGATACCAGGCCGACCAGTGAAATACCAGGTAGCAGGGTTCCACCGTGCGCCGGGATTCTCCCTTGGGGGAAAAGTAGCAAAAGCGGACGGTGCGCCGCTGGCGGATGGCGCCTTGAATCAGCTCGATCTTGGGGGCAAGGCTGTCTTTGTACCAGGAGGACAGGTCGATGAGCAGCTCGGCGCTGCCGGGCACCAGTGTGCCTGCTCCGGCACATAGCTTTTCCATCAGCTGCGCGTAGCGGCGGGTGCCGCTGACACTGTCCAGGCTGCGCAGCCCCGCCAGGATGCCCTGCATCTCCGGGGCGGTGAGCAGGGTGCGGTCCACCCGGTACCCCTCCAAAATGGAGATGCCGCCGCCCGAACCTTGGGCCGTGGCGATGGGGATGCCTGCCCGGCAGAGGGACTCGATGTCCCGCTGGATGGTGCGGCGGGACACCTCGAACCGATCCGCCAACTCCGGTGCAGTGATCTTCTCCTGCTGGAGCAGGATGGACAGGATGCCGATGAGCCGGTCCAGCTTCATACACGCCGCCTCCTTTCCCTCGTGTTTGCCTGTATTATACCATGCGGGACGGACAGCAGTATGTCATGTTTGACGTGGGAGCGCGAATAAAACAACAAAATAAGAGTGCAGAGGGCCTCTTACTTCAGAGAACCTCTGCACCCGTTAGATACAATAGCAAGGAAAAGGGGGGCGTTAGAATTCGATGCTGTATTCCAAAATAGTCCGGCTTTCGCGTTGAATGTTTTGACTGAAAGAGGCCGAGCCGGTGCATTTAATACCGTTCAGGATGGCACAGATTTGAGCTGAGTCTTCTTCCTTTGCGCCAAACAGGCGATTGCACTGAAAACGATAGGTTTTGGATTCGATTTTGTTAGAACCGTCGCTGGTGCGCATGCGAACCAGCTTTACAATATCGCTCTCGTTCTTAAAATAGACGAGGGGAGGAATCACGGGAGATGTGTGACCACTGAATTTTACATCTGCAGCAATTTCCACGCTTGAAAACTCATCTACAGAAGTCTTGTGCTCCGCGGACACCGACTCCACCTTCGTTTTGGCGTTTGCCTTAAGTTTCTGGGCCGCCAGCGACTTTTTATCTTCCTTAAAGCTGATGCGGACATGCTTTGCTCCGAGATCCTGTGCGACCACTTCCAGTTCATTCACAAGGGCTTTGCGAATGAAGTCAAAGTATTCGTCCAAAGCAATGTAGACTCCGCGCTGATAGGGGTCTGCCAGAAAAATGCCTTTGGCTGCAGCGGGGTAGAAGACAAGCTTCAACTGCGGTATATAGTCCTCGTAAAGATTCAGAAGTTCATATCCTTTTGCAGACTGATAATAACCTACAGCACCGCGGCATGCTTCGCTTTCGCTGCGCCTTTTGTCTCGCGCAACAACAGCTACAATGCTCGGCTGTGCTGCATCGGTCTGGCCATCGTCGAAGGGAAGAGCATCCGGAAAGACCGGCTTCAGATTTTTAAGGTCGAGTTCGAGCCGTGCCTCGGAGAAGGCTTTCCCCATGGCGGCACCCCCGGCTTTGAGTCCATGCCCGGCTGCAATAGCCGCGTCTTTTACCGCCTCCCCTGCGCCCTCGATGTTTTCCCGCGTCAGGCCGAAATCTTCTGCGTCAATTTTTCCGTTGCC
>DSLFC04102__coassemble_1608_pt1 | contig 12213 bp, 12 predicted proteins | sample DSLFC04102__metabat2_high_PE_037 | metagenome-assembled genome bin DSLFC04102
CTGCCTGATCGGCGAGGCCGGCGTGGGCAAGACCGCCATCGCCGAGGGCATCGCCCAGCGCATCGCCCGCAACCAGGTGCCCGCCTGCCTCAAGGGCAAAAAGCTCTACCGGCTGGACCTCACCGCCCTGGTGGCCGGCACCCAGTTCCGCGGCCAGTTCGAGCAGCGGGTCAAGGGCCTCATCGACGAGGTCAAGCGGCTGGGCAACGTGATCCTGTTCATCGACGAAATCCACAGCATCACCGGCGCGGGCGACAGCGAGGGCGCCATGAACGCGGGCAACATCCTCAAGCCCGCCCTCTCCCGCGGGGAGATCCAGGTCATCGGCGCCACCACCTTCACCGAGTACCGCAAGTTCATCGAGAAGGATCAGGCCCTGGAGCGCCGCTTCCAGCCGGTGAAGGTGGGCGAACCCAGCATCGCCGACGCCATCAACGTGCTGAACGGCATCAAAAAATACTACGAGGCCCATCACGGCGTGGAGGTGCCCGCCCAGATCGTGTCGGCGGCGGTGAACCTGTCCGAGCGGTACATCACCGACCGCTTCCTGCCCGACAAGGCCATCGACCTGCTGGACGAGGCCTGCGCCTGCTGCAACCTGCGCCACCCGGAGATCAGCGAACTGGTGGAGACCCAGAAGAAGCTGGCCGCGCTGGAGACGGAGGAGCAGGCCCAGGAGCAGGCGGAGAACGGCCCGGACTACGAGCGCCTGGCCCAGATCAAGACCGAGATGGCCCAGCTGCGGGAGAAACTGCCCGAACTGCAGATGAAGGCGGGCGGCATCAAGGTGGAGATGCAGGACGTGGCCAAGGTGGTGGAACTGTGGACCGGCATCCCCGCGGTAAAGGTGGAGCAGAGCGAGTTCGCAAAGCTGATGAACCTGGACGCCGAGCTGAAAAAGCACATCATTGGCCAGGACGAGGCGGTGGACGCGGTGGCCCGCGCCATGAAGCGTGCCCGGGCCGACCTCTCGGGCAAGCGGCGCCCCGCCAGCTTCATCTTTGTGGGCCCCACCGGCGTGGGCAAAACGGAACTGGTGCGCCAGCTGGCAAACCAGCTGTTCGACACCCCCGACCCGCTCATCCGCATCGACATGAGCGAGTATATGGAAAAGCACACCGTCAGCCGGCTCATCGGCGCCCCTCCGGGCTATGTGGGCCACGACGAGGCGGGCCAGCTCACCGAGCAGGTGCGCCGCCGGCCCTACAGCGTGGTGCTCTTCGACGAGATCGAGAAGGCCCACCCGGACGTGCTGAACATCCTGTTGCAGATTTTGGACGAGGGCCGCATCACCGACAGCCAGGGCCGCACGGTGAACTTTGAGAACACCGTCATCTGCATGACCAGCAACGCCGGCAGCACCGAGAAGACCGGCGAGACCGGCTTTGCCAAGACCGCCGAACAGATCAACCAGAACAAGGTCATGAAGGCCCTGGGCGAGTTTCTGCGGCCGGAGTTCCTGGGCCGGGTGGACGAGGTGATCGTCTTCAAGCCCCTCTCGGAGGAAAGCCTGGAGCGCATCGCCGCCCTGGTGCTGGACGAGTATGTCAAGCCCCTGGAGGAGAAGGGCGTCGCCTTCACCTACACCCCCGCCGCCTGCAAGGCGCTGGTGGCGGAGGCCGGCTCCAAATACGGCGCCCGGGACCTGCGGCGCACCATCCGCAAGCGGGTGGAAGATCCGCTGGCCGAGCGGTTCGTGGCGGGCACCCTGGGCAGCGCCGTCACCCTGGACGCGGTGGACGGGCGCCTGGAACTGGTGTGAGCCGGTAACGGAGCTGTATCCGAATTGTAACCAAAAGTTTACGAAAATCTGACGCAAATGGCGCAAAGTTGAAATATTTTCGGGGTGCCGGGCCGTTACAGGGGTGTAGTCTCCCGTGACGGCCCGCGCTGTGGGGGATGTGAGAGGATGAGCGAGCAGCAGCTGTGCGAAAGCGCTGAAATGGAGCGGCTGGTGGACCTGTACGGCACCGGCATGTTGCGCATGAGCTGTATGTACCTGGGGGATACCCACCTGGCGCAGGACGCCGTGCAGGACGCTTTCATCAAGATCTACCGCGCATGGCGCCCCATCGAGAACCCGGCGGCGGAAAAGGCGTGGGTGATGCGCATCACGGTGAACGTCTGCAAGGACTATCTGCGCAGCGCCTGGAAACGCAAGGTCAATCTGGTGGAACAGTACCCCGAACTGCCCGGCGCCGAAGCGCCGAAGGACGGCCAGGGCCGTCTGTTCCAGGAGATCATGGCCCTGAAGCCAAAGTACAAAGAGGTCATCCTGCTGCACTACTACCAGCAGCTGAAGGTGGGCGAGATCGCCGCCGTGCTGGGCGCGCCCCAGTCCACGGTGAGCATCCGCCTGCGCCGCGCGCGGGATATCCTGAAAAAACGATTGGAGGGTGGGTCCGATGAAGATCTGTGACGAGACCGTCCGGGCCGCTGTCGACAGCGGCCTGGGCAGCGTCCGGATGGACGCTGCCCAAAAGCAGGCTATCCTGGCCCAGTGCCGCCCCACGGTGGAGGTGGCACGCCCGGCCCGCCGGATGCGCCCGCTGCGCCGGGCGCTGGCGCTGGCGGCGGCCTTTGCCCTGGTTTTGTGTCTGGGGGGCGGCGTGCTGGCCGCGGCGCCCGAACTGCAGCAGCGGCTGGCCATGCTCAGCGAGGAGACCCTGCGCCTGCTGCAGCCGGTGAACCAGACCAGCGAGGACGAGGGCATCCGCATGGAGGTGCTGGCCGCCCTGAGCGACGGCCAGGCCGCCGCGGTCTACATCGCCCTGCGGGACACCGCCGGCCAGGGCCGCATCGGCCCGGACACCGAGATGTACACCGCCGACGTGAGCGGGGCCATCTTCACCCAGGGCGAGGTGGTGGACTATGACGAGGCCACCGGCACCGCCATCCTGCGCCTCACGGCGGACGGCAATCAGCAGCTGGCGGGCAAAAAGATCACCGTGAGCACCACCAGCATCACCTCCGGCCACAACTGGAACGACCCGGTAGACCTGGGCTACACGATGGAGCAGGTGCGGCAGCTCACCGGGCAGGCACCGGTGCAGTACATCGTTCCCACCAAAGCCAGGAGCGCCACCGGCCCCGAGATGGAGCGCTACTGCGACCTGCTGGATACCGGCAAGATCGCCACCCTCATCGGCTGGAGTGAGCCGCTGGCCCTGCCCGGGGTGGACTGGGCCACCGTGAACGCCGCCGGCGTGGTGGACGGCCAGATCCACATCCAGGTGAACCAGCTGGGCGGCATGGGGCAGGTGAACCGGCTGGGGTTCTCCCTCAAAGACGGCGAGGGCAAGGAAGTGCCCTGCACCGAACTGGAGATGGAACTGGGCCAGGAGCACGAGATGGGCACGTTCCGCAACTACAACGACCTGGTGGAGTATGTGCTCATCCCGCCGGAGGACGCCGACCCGGCACAGCTGACCCTGCAGCTGGAGACCGAGACCTACGATCATCTGATCGAGGGGCGTTGGGCCACCACCTTCCGCCTGGAGGACGCCAGCGAGTCGCTGGTGATCCCCTGTGACCGGGATATGAACCCCTGGCGCGTGACCCGGGTGCAGGTGTCGCCCATCGCCGTCACCGCTATCGGCTCCGGCGAGATGACCGCCGAGAGTGAGAGCGCCGAGTTGCGGGTGTTCCTGACGGACGGCACCGAGGTGCCCTCCAGCAGCGCCAGCGTCACCGCCGGCGACGAGGAGATCGTCTATCGCTGCATCTTCGACAAGGTGATCGATCTTACCCAGGTGGCAAAGGTGACCCTCAACGGCGAGGAACTGCCGCTGCCCTGACAAAAGCAAAGAGGAGCCCCCGGCTTTGGCCGGGGGCTCCTCTTTGCGCTGTGAACAGAGCATAAATTGTATATTACTACAAAATATTACTTTTTGTATTTCTACGGCCGGTGTTTTCCGTGCCACGCACCTCCTCGTGGTAGAAGTAATCCACCACCACCGGGTGGCCCTGGGGCACCCGGCCATAGGGCATCTCATTGTCCACAAAGGGGCAGCCGTTCGCCTGGGCCATGGCCGCAGCACGCTTTTCCAGCGCCCGGAAATAGCTGCGGTCGCGTTTTTTGTAGATGGCGTCGTAAAGGGGCACAAGGTCGGGGTGCTTTTCGGCGATGTAGTCCAGGATGGTCTGGCGAAAGCCGCCCCGGAGGTTGAGGTTTTCCAGCCAGAACAGATCGCACTGGTCCTTCACCCGCTGAAAGATGGCCTCAAAATCTGTCAGCCCGGGAAACACCGGGGCCACGAAGCATACCGTGCGGATGCCCGCGTCGTAGACCTGCTTCATGGCCCGAAGCCGCCGCTCGATGCTCACGGCCCGGTCCATATCCGCCCGGAAGCTTTCGTCCAGTGTGTTGACAGACCAGGACACCGTCACCCGGCCCAACTGCCGCAGCAGGTCGATGTCCCGCAGCACCAGGTCGGACTTGGTGCAGATCAGGATCTCCGCGCCGCTGCCCCGCAGCTGTTCCAGCAGCCTGCGGGTGTTGCAAAAGGTCTCCTCCTGAGGAAGGTAGCCATCGGTCACCGAGCCGATGACCACGCGCTGGCCGGCGTATTTTTGCGGGTCTTTTATTTCGGGCCAGTGCTTCACGTCCAGAAAGGTGCCCCACGCCTCGGTGTGCCCGGTGAACCGCTTCATGAAGGAAGCGTAGCAGTATTTGCAGGCGTGGGTGCAGCCCACATAGGGGTTCACCGAGTAGCCGCCCACCGGCAGGCTGGAGCGGGTCATGATATTCCGGGTCTCCACATCGCCCAGAACAAGGTCGTCCCATTTCATCTGTGCCATGTTTTCTGCGCCTCCAATACCGCTGTAAATGCCTGGGGCAACTGCTGTGTCATATTTTCCTCGCCCAGGATGGGGACGAGCTCCTCCTTCATGAAAACAGGAATGTCCAGGGCGCGGGCCTGCCCGGTCAGGGCATGGGCCCAGGCGGGCCGGGTGAAGACCTTCCGGCGCTGCCTGCCCGTCATAGTGCCGATGACCACCCAATGAATGCCGTGCAGATCCATCGGGCCAGGGTCGTCAAACAGGGGTTCGAAGGTGACATGATAGTGGCTTGCCCGCACCTTCCGCCGCAGCGCGTCGATGCGCCAGAGGTCCGCCCGCCGGGTGACCGTCACCCCGAACCAGGCGTTTTCCAGGTGGGTCTCAATGTCCAGCAGGTCGGGCCGCTTGGTCAAAAAAAGGAACTGATGCTGCGGGTTTTGGCGCATCTTTGCAAACACCGCCTCCCGCCACTGGGGCTGCCAGTCCGCCAGGTCGCTCATGCCGGTGAGCAGAAAATTCTGCGGGCGCTTTTTCTCCATAAGGCGCAGTTTTCCCTCGAAGAATTCCGGCCGGGTAAAGTCGGCGGTCATGTGATAGCGGGCCGCGTTGTTCCGGGCGTAGCAATAGGAGCAGCCCACCGTGCAGCCAATGACGAGATTCAGGTTTTGGATGGCGTCCTTGATGCAGATGCTCATAAAAGCGCGTCCTCCACGTTGCGCAGGACGCGGGCAAGATAGCCCTCAAACTGCTCGACCTCCGCCGAAGAAAAGCCCTTGTAGTAGATGCGGCTCATCTCCTCAGTGACCGCCCGGTATTCCGGTTCCAGACCTTTCGCCTCCGCCGTCAGAAAAATGCGCACCTTGCGTCGGTCGGCATCCCCCCGGTCGCGGCGGATGAGGCGGGCGGCCTCCATCCGGTCCAGCATGCCGGTGAGGGTGGTGGTGGCAAGCCCCGTCTTGCGGGAAAGCTGCCGGATGGGGATGCCGTCCTCCTGCCAGAGTACATAGAGGATGCGGCCTTGAGGGCCGTTGAAGGCGTCGATGTTTTTCTCGCTGAGGATGCGCTCAAAGACCCGCCCGCCCACCTGTTTGATCCGGGTGATCAAAAATCCACCCTGTTGTGTGATCATGCTGCCCTCCTGTGTGCTGCCGCCGAAAGGGCGGCAAATAAAAAATATTCTTGTGAGGATTATACTATATAGTACTATTTTTGTCAATGCGCCGCCTGCGCAGGCGGGCCGGTCGATGGAAAAGCGCCCTTTTTCCCCGGTGGGCTTTGTGCTACAATAGGGAAAAAGGCCGGGGCGGACCGCGCCGGCGAAGGGAGAGAGCGAATGAAGATCGTGGCGATGGATGGCCGTGCCCTCAATCCGGGGGATTTGAGCTGGCGGGGGTTTGAGGCGCTGGGGGAGTTTGTCTGTTACGACCGCACCCCGCCGGAGCTGATCCTGCCCCGCATGCGGGAGGCCGACGCGGTGCTGGTGAACAAGACGCCCGTCACCGCCGCCACGCTGGAGGCCTGCCCCCGGCTGCGCTACATCGGGGTGCTGGCCACCGGCTACAACGTGGTGGACACCGCGGCCGCGGCGGCCCGGGGCATCCCGGTGTGCAATGTGCCGGACTACGGCACCGAGGCGGTGGCTCAGTTCACCTTTGCGCTGCTGCTGGAACTGTGTCACCAGGTGGGGGACCACAGCCGGGCGGTGCACGCCGGCGAGTGGAGCCGCCAGCCGGACTTCAGTTATTGGAACAGCCCCCAGCGGGAGTTGGCGGGGCTCACCCTGGGGGTGGTGGGCTACGGGCGCATCGGCCGGGCGGTGGGGCGCATCGGCCGGGCCTTCGGCATGGAGGTGCTGGCCTTCGGGCCCCATCTCGAGCCCGGCCCGCTGGAGGGGGGCGTCACGGCGGTGCCCCTGGCGGAGCTCTTCGCCGCGGCGGACGTGGTCAGCCTGCACTGCCCCCTCACCGCCCAAAACGCCGGCATGATCGACGGGGCGGCGCTGGCGGCCATGAAGCCGGGCGTGCTGCTGTTGAACACCGCCCGGGGCCCGCTGGTGAACGAGGCGGACCTGGCCGCCGCCCTGGCCGCCGGCCGGGTGGCGGGGGCCGCGCTGGACGTGGTGAGCGCCGAGCCCATCCGGGCGGACAACCCGCTGCTGGCCGCGCCCAACTGCATCCTCACCCCCCACATGGCCTGGGGGGCCAAGGCGTCCCGCCAGCGCCTGATGGACACGGCGGTGGAGAACCTGCGCAGTTTTCTGGCGGGAAGGACTGTCAACGCGGTGAACCTGTGAATTCACGAAGCGAGCAGCGCCCCTGCCATAAACCGGCGGGGGCGCTGCTCGCTTCACGTTTCCTGTTTCAGCAGCGACTGGCGCAGCGAGAGCACCGCCGCCTTTTCGATGCGGCTGATGTAGCTGCGGCTGATGCCCAAAATGTCCGCCACCTCCTGCTGGGTCATGGGGGGCTGGCCCGAGAGGCCGTAGCGCAGCAGCACCACCTGCCGCTGCCGGCCGGACAGGCCGTCCACCAGCTGCCGCAGACGGGCGGTCTCGTCCCGGCGCTCGCAGTCCTCGTCCAGAATGAAGTCGTCCGGCACCACGTCGATCACCGTCAGGGCGCTGCCGTCCTTGCCCGCCTCGATGGGCTCGTTCATGCTCACCGTGGCGGGGGCCTTTTTCTGTTTGCGGAAACTCATGCGCACCTCGTTGTCGATGCAGCGGGACGCGTAGGTGGAAAAGCGGGCCTGCTTGGTGTTGTCGAAGCTGTTGACCGCCTTGATCAGCCCGATGGTGCCGATGCTGATGAGGTCGTCGGCGTCGCCGGGCAGGGCGTAGTATTTCTTCACCACATGGGCCACCAGCCGCAGGTTGTGGCGGATGATCCGGTCCCGGGCCGCCATGTCCCCTGCCTTGAAGGCGGCGAAGGCCTCCACCTCCTGCCGCGGCGTCAGCGGACGGGGAAAACTGCCCGTCTCCAGGTGCAGCGCCAGATACAGGATGTGCGACGCGATAAAGCTGAAAAATACCCCAAACATAAAACAACCCTCCCTGCCATAAAGGTATGGCGGGAGGGTTGTCTGCTATGCCGGGACAGAACTCATTTCAGCTGCCCGCCGTCGTGAAAGGCGCGGCCCACGGTCTCGCCCAGGGCGCGGTAGACGTTGTGCACCGGGTCGAAGGTGATGGGCCGCAGCCGGGCCGGGTCGATGCGGCCGTCCGCGTCCAGCACCGCCTCGTCGGCGCTCACGTTCACGATCTCGCCCACCAGGCGGCAGCTCTCCGGGTCGTAACTCACCAGGCGGCACTCCACCGCCATGGGCAGTTCGTCGATGAGGGGCGCGTCCACAAAGGAGGAGGGGGTGACGTGCCAGCCCGCCTTTTCCAGCTTGTTTTTCACCTCGTTGCCCGAGACGATGCCCACATAGTCGCAGGCGGCCATCTGGCCGGCGGTGGCCATGCTCACGGTGAAGGCCTTGCGGGCCAGGATGTCGGCGGTGGTCTTGTGCCCCGGGCTGATGCACAGGGAAAGTTCCCTGTCGTCGCTGATGCCGCCCCAGGCGGCGTTCATGGCGTTGGGCACACCATCCTCGCCCCAGGCGGCCAGGATGAACACCGGCTGGGGATAAGTCCAGGGTTTTGCTCCGAAATTTTTGCGCATACTGCTTGCCCTCCTGTTCGTTTTTTGGCGTTCAGTGTATCTTCTGTGAGGTGTGGTTCTCCAGGTGTTCACCGCAGGAGCCCACGATGATCTTGTGCAAAGCGGGGTCGTAGCAGAAGTAGATCCGCAGGAACTTGGGGCTGCCCGGCCGCACCTCGGCGGTCTTGATGTGGGCCTGGATGTCGATGACGCGGCCCTCGTAGGTGTCGCTGTAATTGCGCATCAGGCCGGCGTTTTTGCGGGTCATGGTGCCCTCGCCCCGGGCCAGCCGCAGGTTGGAGCAGCTGTTGAACGCCCGGTCCACCATCACTTCCTCCTCGTCCTCGTACAGCTGGAAAAGGGTGGTGACCATCTGGTACAGGGCGTCCCACAGCACCGCCGGGGCGGTGGTGCACCGGTCCAGCGAGGCCAGGCCCCGGCGGGTGAAGGCCAGCCGGTCGCCGAAATGCAGCAGGAAATAGTCCACGATCTGCCGGGGGCTCTCGGGATACGCGGCGATGCGGCGCACATTGTCCAGCGCGGCCTCGCGCTCGTGGGAGAGCACCGCGGCCTCCCGGTAGCTGTCCGCCAGGGCCTCCGCCCGGTGCACGTCGCTCTCCAGTTCGCCGATGCGCTCCTGCAGTTCCTCCTTGCGCAGCGCCCAGGCGAACCGCTCCGCGTCCATCTGCTCCAGCTGCTGCTGCAGCTGCTGCTCCTTTTCCACCGCGCTCTCCAGCAGTTCGTTTTCCACCTGGGCCCGGTACTCCTGCTGGCGCTGACGCGCCCGCGCCCGCTCGTTCATCTCCCGGCAGTTTTCCATCCGGAACATCCGCTCGTAAAAGTGCACGTCCTGGGCCAGCGCCCGGCGGAGCATGGCGTATATGGCTTCCGGGTCCTCCTTCAGCGCCCGCATGCCGATCAGCCGGTGGCGGCAGGCGTCCTCCGGCTTTTCCATGTGGGGGTGCGCCGCGTACACCCGCACCTGGCCGGTGTAGCAGGCGCAGTCCGGCTGGGGGCACATCAGCTGCATCTCCTGGGAGAACTCCCGGTCGTCGGCGTAAAAGACCAGCGCGTTGGGGCCCAGCAGGTCGGTGAGCCGCTGGGGGTCCAGCAGGTTGACCGGCGCGGCGTCCGGTTGTTCCGGCACACCGGGGCTGATGTACACCACCGGCACCTCCCGCGCCGGGTCGGACACCAGCTTCCAGAAGGCGGGGAAATCCCCCGGCGCCAGGCGGACGGGCCGCAGTTCGAGGGGGTGGCCGTCCACCGTGCAGGCCAGGGCCTCGTCCCGGCAGAACAGGCGGATGAGCCGCGGCAGCGAGGGCTGGGGCGGCGCCTGGCAGGGGCCGATGAAGCCGGGTCGGTCGCTGTAATAGATCACGATGCTGATCTGGGCGCGGCCGTCCTCCCGCTGCTGGAACCCGATCTCGGTGGCCCAGTCCCGGGGAGCGCAGCCGTCCCCCGGCGCCTCGGTCTCGATGATCTGGCAGGCCCAGAATTCCAGGCCGTCCTCCCGGCGGTGGTACACCGATTTGAAGTGGACCAGTTCATTCTCCGAGGAGAAGTGCCGGCCCTGCTTCCAGGCGGACCACAGGGGCAGCCGGTCGGGGATCGTCTCTCCCCGCCGCCGCCACTTGGGCACCATCCAGGCGCGGACCTTCAGCACCAGCGCCCAGAGCAGGTCGCTGGCCTCCCGGCGGGCGCCCACCTCGAAGGAACCCTTGAAAAACAGTGTTGAGTTGAGATCGATCATCCCTCCGGGACCTCCCTTTTCCGCCCGCGCCGCCCGGTTCGACCGGTTCGGCGCTTTTTCTTCTATTATAGCAAAGGGGGCGGCCCCCTTCAAGAAACCCCGCAGACAAACGAAACGAGCGCCCAAAGGGGCGCTCGTTTCGTTCAAGGGCGCGGGGCGGTTCACACGCCCGCTTCCAGCTTTTTCAGGGCGGCGGCAAAGACGGGGTGCTCCCACAGTTCCGGCTCGCCCGTCTCCCGGCGCAAGTCCTCCCGCATCTCCCGGCGGATGCCGTCCAGCAGCAGGCGGCGCATCCCGGCGGGGAAGGCGTCGCCGGGCTTCTGTTCGCAGTCCAGCGCCGGGGCGAAGAGGTCCGCATCGGGCCGGGGCAGGGGGGAGAGAAGCTGGTCCACATAGAGGGAAAAGTGCCGCGCGGCCTCGTCCCACTCGCCGGCTTTGCGGTGCTGCTCCATCAGCAGCCCCTCGCTCATGTCCGGAAAACCGAAGGTGCCGGCCACCGCCCGGTAGGCTTCCAGCAGCTTTTGCCGGCGGCGGGGCTCCACATCGCTGCCCAGCAGCATGGCCAGGAGGGACATCGCCTTGCTGGCCGCGGTGTAAAGCTGGGTCTGGAGCAGCTTTTGGGCTTCTTCCTCCCGCCCCTGTTTGCGCAGCAGCAGCACCCGCACCGTGGTGGCGTCCCCCGGGTGCTGGGGAAGTTCGTCCAGCAGGGCCTGAGCCCGGTCGGTCTCCTCCTCCACCAGCGCCAGACTGGCCAGCTGGATGGTGGCCGCCTGCCAGTAGGACGCCGCGCCCGAGGCGCGCACCCGCTCCAGCAGTTCCCGCTTGAAGGCGCGCCAGCCGGCCTTTTGCTCCGCCGGCGCGTCGGGAAAGAACATTTCAAAACCGTCGCACACCACCGCCGCGTTGAACTGCAGGGCGGTGCAGCCGGGCCAGCGCCGCACCAGCCGGCGCAGTGCCTCTTCGGCGGCATCCGCTCCCTTTTGGGGCATCTCCTCCATCAGGGCGTTGATCTGCCGGGTCGCCTCCGCGTCGGTCAGGGTGGCTTCAAACTGCAAAAGGGCGTCCACCGTGGTGTCCAGCGCCCGGGCCAGGGGGCACAGCAGGGCGATGTCCGGGCAGGAGGCGTCGGTCTCCCACTTGCTCACCGCCGGGCCGCTCACCCCCACCAGCGCCGCCAGCTGCTCCTGGGTCAGCCCCCGGGCTTTGCGCAGCGCGGCGATGGTGGCGCCCATTTTTAATGTGTTGGCCTGTTCCATATGCGTTTCTCCTTTCGCTTCAGCCCGCGCGCGCTGTTTCTGCCTTTATTGTACCCCACGCCCCGCCCCGCGCCAAGAGAGGCAAATTCAAGCGCCGGGCAGATTTTTCTGAACGGCGCTCAAGTTGTGAAAAAGCGCCCGGCGTTCATTTGCCGGGCGCGGTCTGTTCCAGCTTGTCCAGTTCCCGACCGATGAGTTCTCCGGCAAGGCAAAAGGCTTCGATGCGCCGCCGCGCCAGGGTGAGTTGGGATTTGTAACGGGCCGGGTCGTCCTTGGCCTCCAGCGTGAGCACCGTCTGGCGCAGCTTGTGCACGGTGGAGTCGATCTGGCGGCGGGCCTCGGTCAGCTGTTCTTTGGAATAGTCTATTTGTTCTCCTTTCAAATGCGGCCCTGCCACACCCGGGCCAGAATGTCCTTGAGCACCAGCAAAGCATCGGTCTCGCTGTAGCCGTAGTCCGCCCGCAGGCGGGCCAGCAGCTGCCGCAGCGCCGGGGCATAGTCCTCGGTGCGCACCGTCTGCTGGTAGCTGGCCAGCACCGGGTACTTCTTGCTCCACACCTTGTTCCAGTCCACCCGGGACTGGGCCTTTTCACTCACGCTGTCGATCATCTCCTGGGCCTGCCGCTCGTCAAAGTCGTATTCCACCAGCTCGTCCAGCGTTACATGGTAAAGCATGGCCAGCCCTTTGGACTGGCGGATGTCCGGCAAGGTCTCGCCGGTATCACATAGTTAAAGATATTGGTGTCATTCAATCAATTTTGCCGATGAAGCGGTAGAAGATTTC
>DSLFC04102__coassemble_1628_pt1 | contig 12071 bp, 14 predicted proteins | sample DSLFC04102__metabat2_high_PE_037 | metagenome-assembled genome bin DSLFC04102
TGGAGGTCTTGTTGATGTGCTGGCCGCCCGCGCCGGAGGAGCGGTAGACCTGCATCTCGATGTCCTCGGGGCGGATCTCCACCTGGATGCTGTCGTCCAGTTCGGGCATGACCTCCAGGCTGGCAAAGCTGGTCTGGCGGCGGCTCTGGCTGTCGAAGGGGGAGACGCGCACCAGCCGGTGCACCCCGTTCTCGCCCTTCAGCAGGCCGTAGGCGTTGGGGCCCTCCACCAGGATGGAGGCGCTCTTGAGGCCGGCCTCGTCGCCGTCCTGGTAGTCCAGGGTGCTCACCTTGAAGCCGTGGGCCACGCCCCAGCGGTTGTACATCCGGAAGAGCATGTCCGCCCAGTCCTGGGCCTCGGTGCCGCCGGTGCCCGCGTGGAAGGTGAGGATGGCGTTGTTCTTGTCATACTGGCCGCTGAGCAGGGTGATGAGCTGCAGCTCCTCCACGGCTTTCGCCACCGCGTTCACCGACTCCTCCACCTCGGGGATGAGGGAGGGGTCGTTCTCCTCCTCGCACAGCAGCACCATGGTGTCCGCGTCGTCGCACAGGGTCTTGAGTTTGGCGTACCGCTCCAGCTTGCCCTTGAGCGCGCTCATCTCGCTGAACACCTTGCCGCTGGCCTCGGTGTCGTCGTAAAAGCCGGGCATGGTCATCTTGTGCTCCAGCTCGGCCACCCGCTTTTCGCTGGCGTCGATGGCCAGCGCGTCGCCCAGTTCCGCCACGGCCTGCCGGTGCTCGCCCATCTGCATTTTCAGTTCGTCAATGGTGATCATATCGCAATTCCCTTCTGTGTGCTCTAAACATATCCCATAGTAGTATAGCCGAAACCCGGCGCAAAGTAAAGGGTTTTGCCCTCCGCCCCATTTGCATTTTGCCCCTGTTTGCGCTACAATAGCATCAAATACCGTCTGCCGGCCACCGGGCCGGCGAAAAGGAGTTTTTATGGCTGATTACACCGGCTGCAAGTGCCCTGTCTGCCAGCAGCCTTTTGCCGAGGGGGACGACCTGGTGGTCTGTCCCGAGTGCGGCGCGCCCTATCACCGCGCCTGCTATCAAAAAAACGCCGGCTGCCTGTTTGCCGACCGGCACGGCGCCGGCTTCGAGTGGAAGCCCGCCCCCGGCGAGATGCCGGGCCGGGACGGCGGGCCCGGCGCGGGGGCGGAGATCCCCTGTCCCGCCTGCGGGGCGATGAACCCGGCGGGGGGGCTGTTCTGTGAGAGCTGCGGCGCGCCGCTGCGCGCCGGCGGCCCCCGGTACGCTCCCGGCGGCCCGGCCCCCTCTTACGGGCCGGCCTCCTACGGGCCGCAGACCGCGCCCCGGCCGGACCCCTTTCAAAGCCCCCAGGCCGCCATGGGCCAGCTGCATCCGGAGGACGATCTGGGCGGCGTGAAGGCGCGGGACTGGGCGGCCTTTCTCGGCCCCAACGCCGGCTATTACCTGATGAACTTCAAGCGGATGGCTGTGACCGGTCAGAAGCTGGCGGTGTCCTTCTCGGCATTCTTCTTCGGGCCCTTCTATTTCTTCTACCGCAAGATGTGGCTGCCCGCGGCCGTGTTCCTGGCCACCGACGTGCTGTTTGCCTACATCCCCCAGCTGATTCAGTTTATGGTGCTGGGCGGCAGCCCGCTGGTGGCAGGGCTCGACCTGGATCTCTTCTCCCAGGTGCTGAACGTGCTGCGGGTGGTGAATCTCGCCATTCAGTTCCTGGAGGGGCTGCTTGCCGTGTACTGGTACCGGCGCATCGGTGAGCAGCGCATCACCCGCGTGCTGCAAAGCTGCGACTCCGCCACAGCGCCCGCCGCTCTGGCCAGGGCGGGCGGCGTGAGCCTCACCGCCCTGGTGGTGAGCCTGTCGGTGGTGCTGGGGATTTACTTCGTGCTCTCCTTCACCGCGCTGGCGCCCCTGATGGCCACCCCGCTGGCGGGCATGGCGGTCTGACGCAAAAAACCCCGAAAACCCGTCAAACAGCGGTTGACAGCCGCCGCTTTGATTGGTATAATAAATTGCTGCCCTTTAAAAGGGTGGCTATCCTTGCCCCGCAAGGGGCCATATGTCCAAAAGGAGGTGCACAGAAATGGCAAAGTACGAGACCATGCTGGTTACCAGCGCCGCCCTCGACGAGGAGGCTTCCGCCGCTCTGGTGGGCAAGTTCAAGACCCTGATCGAGGCGAATGGTACCATCGATTCTGTTGACGAGTGGGGCAAACGCCGCCTGGCCTACCCCATCAACGACGAGGAAGAAGGCGTGTACACGGTGATCAAGTTCACCAGCGAGCCCGCGTTCCCCGCCGAGCTGGATCGCGTTTACAAGATCACCGACGGCGTTCTTCGCACGATGATCGTGGCCGAAGCCGAATAAGGAGGCCAACCCATGCTGAATGTTGTAGCTTTGATGGGCCGGCTGGTGGCCGACCCGGAACTGCGCCACACCCCCCAGGGCGTGAGCGTGACCACCTTCACCATTGCGGTGGATCGCAGCTTTGTGCGTCAGGGTGAACAGCGGCAGGCCGATTTCATCGACATCGTCTGCTGGCGTTCCAGCGCCGAGTTCGTCTGCAAGTATTTCCAGAAAGGTTCGCTGATCGCCGTGAACGGCTCGATCCAGACCCGGACCTATCAGGACAAGAACGGCAACAACCGCAAGGCGTTTGAGATCGTGGCCGACAACGTTCATTTCGCCGGCAGCAAGTCCGGCGGCAACACCGGCTCCGGCGCCGGCAGCTACGCGCCCCGGCAGGAAGCTCCCCGCGAGGCGGCCCAGGAGGCCCCCACCTACTCCGCCGGCAGCAACGAGGATTTTGCTGTGATCGACGACGGCGAGGATCTTCCGTTCTAACGAATCGAATTCTGACAGGAGGTAACCAGCCATGGCTTTTGAGAAGACCGAAGGCCGGCCCCAGCGCCCCGTGCGCCGCGGCCGCAAGAAGGTCTGCAGCTTTTGTGTAGACCGCATTGAGCACATCGACTACAAGGATGTTGCCCGCCTGCGCAAGTATGTCAGCGAGCGTGCGAAGATCATTCCCCGCCGCGTGACCGGCACCTGCGCCTTCCATCAGCGGGAGCTGACCGTCGCCATCAAGCGCGCCCGTCACGTTGCCCTGATGCCCTATGTGAGCGATTGATGTTCACTCCCGGCGCCCCCGCCCCCTTGGGCGGGGGCGCTTTTTGTCGTTCGGGCCGGCGGCCTGCCCATCTTTTCCCGGATAAAGACAGCCCGGCAGGAGTTTCCTCCTGCCGGGCTGTTTGCAACTCAGGTACCGGGCGCGGGCGTGGGGGCCGGGGAAGGCGTGGGCGCCGGCGTCGCCTCGGGCGGATTGATGACCACCCGCTCCTTGGCGATGTAGACGTTCACCGTCACCTCGTTCACGTCGATGAATGTGCCCGCCTCCACATCGGTGCGCACCACGCAGTCGCTGGCGTAGTCGCCGTTGTTCTCGATCATAAAGAAGCTGGCCTTGATGTTGCTGGCCGCCAGCTCCTTCTCGGCGCTCTCCCGGGTGAAACCGATGATGTTGGGCATCTCCACCTTTTCCGGCCCCTTGCTGATGACCAGTTCGATCAGGGGCTGCGTCTCGGTGGTGGTGGTGCCCTCCTCCGGGGTCTGGCGGATCACCACTCCCTGCGCGTAATCGGAACTGTATTCCTGGGCGGTGATGGCAAAGCGATAGTTGGCGCTGAACTGCGGATCGCTCTGCAGCTGGCTGTAGGTGTAGCCGGTGAAGTCGGGCACCAGCACCGCCTCCGGCGTCTCGCTGCTGGCCGGCTGGCTGGTGCTGGTGACGGGCTGACCGCTCTCCCGGCCCAGGATGCTCCACAAGAGCAGCGCGAAGAGCACCGCGATGACCACCAGACTGCCCGCCAAAAGGCTTTTGCCGCTGACCGCCCACTCCCGGCCGGTGGGATGGCTCAGGTTCTCCGCCGCCCGCTCGCTCATCAGCGCGCCCATCAGTTCCGGCACATTCTGGATGCGCTGGGCGGGGTCCAGTTCCAGGGCGCCCTCCAGCACGGCGGACACGTGCCCCGGTACCGACGGCTCCAGCTGCCGCGCGGCCGGCAGGCTGTCGCTCACCAGCCGCTGCCGGGCGCTCACCGGCGCCTGGCCGGTGACCAGGCGGTAGAACACCGCGGCCAGGCCGTACACGTCGGTATAACGGCCCTCGAACTCGGCGGCGGAGTACTGTTCGGGGGCGGAGTATCCCTCGTACAGCTGGCTTTTCAACTCCCCGCCCTCGGTGCGCAGGCCCAGTGTACCGTAGCCGCACAGCCGGGCGGTGCCGCCGCCGGTGAGCAGGATGTTTTCCGGGGAAATGCCCCGGTGCACCAGCCCCGCCTTGTGCAGGGCAGCCACACCCTCCATCACCGCCTGCATCATGCTGCGCGCCTGGGCCGCCGGGATGCAGCCGGGATGCTCGCTGAGATAGTGGCTCAGGGTCTCGCCTCCCACCTGCTCCAGCACGGCATACACCGTGTTGTTGGCCTCCACCACGTCCAGCACGGCGGCCAGGCCGGTGGCCGGGGTGATGCGCATGATGCTGCGGTACAGGTCGGCAAAGTCCATCCGGGTGGTCTTGAACAGCACCTCCTTGCCCTCCTTGGGCAGGATGGAACCCGCGGCATCCCGCCCCTCGCTGAGGGTCACCGGGAAGTATTCCTTCAGGATCACCCGCACGCCGCCGCTGTTTTCCAGCGCGGCGTACATCACGCCTTCGCCATCGGTGAAGATGTGCCGTCCCACGGTGTAGCGCCCGGCCAGCAGGCTGGCAAAGGGCAGCGTGCCCGGGGGGTTTGAGTTCCGCAGGCTCTTGTCACAAAAGGGGCACCGGTCCTTGCCCGGCTCCACCCGGGAAAGGCAGTGGGGGCAGAGAATGACGTCGGCCATCGCCATCGTCCTCCTTTGTTCGCGATGATAGAAAGCGCCCGCCCGTCACCCGAACCGGGGCGGACGGACAGGCGCCGGGCGCGGAGGGGCGGATCAGCGATCCAGGTCCTCCTCGTTTTCCAAGTTGTGCCAGGTGTTCTGCACGTCGTCGTCGTCGTCCAGCGCGTCCAGCAGTTTCGCCATCAGTTTCTGGTTCTCCTCGTCGGTGATGGCGGTGGTGGTGGCGGGCACCATCTCCACCTCGGCGGAGATAAAGCTGTACCCTTTATCCTCCAGGGCCTGCCGCACGTCGGAGAACTTGTCCGGGTCGCAGGTGACCTCCACCACGTCGTCGCCCATGTCAAAGTCCTCGGCGCCGGCGTCGAAGCAGTCCTCCATGACCTTCTCCTCGTCCAGGCCCTCGCCATCCAGCACGATGACGCCCTTCTGGGTGAACATAAAGCTCACACAGCCCATGTTGCCCAGGTTGCCGCCGAACTTGTCGAAGTAGTGGCGCAGGTTAGCCGCGGTGCGGTTGCGGTTGTCGGTGAGGGTCTCCACCATCATGGCCACGCCGCAGGGGCCGTAGCCTTCGTAGGTGATGGCCTCGTAGTTGTCCTTCTCGCCGCCCTCGGCCCGCTTGATGATGCGCTGGATGTTGTCGTTGGGCACGTTCAGGCTCTTGGCCTTGGCGATCAGGTCCCGCAGCTTGCCGTTGGAGTTGGGGTCACCGCCGCCGGCGCGCACCGCCACCGCGATCTCACGGCCCACCTTGGTGAAGATCTTCGCCTTCTGGCCGTCGGTCTTTTCCTTCTTGCGCTTGATGTTGTTCCATTTGCTGTGTCCGGACATATTCGGATTCCTCCTATTAGATCTTGGGCCATTTTTGCCCAAACAATTGCCTGTAACTAAATAATTTTATCATATCCCGCGGGGGATGGCAAGGGGCGGCGGGTGCTGCGGGCGGGCGTGAACGGGCAAAAAAGGCCGAATGTCTCGTTCTGTGCCCTTTTGCCGGTCCGGTGGGTCAGAGATCCAGTTCCATGTTCACCGATTTCTCGGCAAAACCGTACGCCCGGTAGAGTTTCATGGCCCGCGCGTTCTGCGCGTTCACCTGCAATTCCAGGCCGCAGCAGCCCCGCCGCCGGGCAAGCTTCTTGCACTCGTCCAGCAGGCGGCGGCCGATGCCCCGGCCCCGGTGCGCCTCGTCCACCGCGATGGAGTCGATGAAAAGGGTCTTGCGTTCCACCTTCACCGGGCCTTCCGCCTGCCGCTCGGCAAAGATCACAAGGCCGGTGACGGCGCCTTCCTCCTCCCACACCAGCACCTGACCGCCGCGCACCAGTTCATCGAAATAGTCCGGCGTCAACACCGTGACCCCGGCGCGGTAGACGTCCGGCCGCCAGCCGGCGTGCAGCCGCTGCACCTGCTCCATGATGGACTCCGCCGCTTCGTAGTCATTCATCACCGCGCTTCGGATCATCTTCCCTGCCTCCCTGTCATTTGAGGTTGCGCAGCGCCTTGGGGTAGTGGTTCTTCACCCGGCCGCCGCTCACCTTTCCCCCGCCCAGGGGCAGGCCGTCTACCAGCACGGCGCACCAGCCGTTCTGCGCGGTGCGCGCCTCGATCTCCTCGCCCCGCAACCAGGCCTCCACCCTTTCGTCGCCCAAAGTCAGTTCCTCCCGGTTTTCGCAGCCCGGGCCGAAGGCCATGAACAGATGGTGGGCGGGCTCAAAACGGCCCTTCTGCGCCCGGCCCAGCGCCACGCCGCAGCGGGCGACACTCAGCTTGAGGCCGTCCCCCTGCCAGGCGGGCGGCGGCAGGAACAGCCGCTCGGCTGCCGCCAGGGTGGCCCGGTCTTTCAGTGCCGGGAAATACTCCGCCGCGAAGGCCAGCCACTCGGCGCAGGGCTTGGCCGGCCGGGCGGGCTTTGCCCGCCGGGGAGCCGCAACGGGGGCGTCCGGGCTTTTCTGCAGCTTGGCCATGAAGTGCCCCTCGCCCCCCTGGGCGGGCCAGATGCGGCGGGTCTTCGCCGCCGGGAAGGGATATTCACCGCAGCGGTTTTCTTCGCCGGAGCCGCCGAAGGCGACACCGCAGTCCAAAAGGGAAAATTCCGGGTGCAGCGCCAGAAAGCGGCCGATCTGCCCCTCGTCCTCCTCGGGGGCGAAGGTGCAGGTGGAGTAGACCAGCAGCCCGCCGGGGGCCAGCGCCGCCGCGGCGTTTTCCAGGATCTCCGCACCCAGCGTCGCGCACCGGGCTACCAGGCCGGGGCTGTGCTGGGCGACGGCCTGGGGCTCCTTGCGGAACATCCCCTCGCCGGAACAGGGGGCGTCCACCAGCACCCGGTCGAACCAGCCGGGCAGGGCCGCCGCGATGCGGGCGGTGTCGCCGGTGGTGACGACGGAATTCACCGGACCCATCCGCTCCAGGTTGCTCAGCAGCGCCTGGGCGCGGGCGGCATCGTACTCGTTGCTCACCAGCACCCCCTGCCCTTCCAGCGCCGCCGCCAGCTGGCTGCTCTTGCCGCCGGGCGCGGCGCACAGGTCCAGCACCCGCTGGCCGGGCCGCACCTCCAGCAGCGCCGCCGGGGCGCTGGCCGAGGGCTCCTGCAGATAAAACGCCCCCGCGTGGTGATAGGGGTGTTTGCCCAGCCGCAGTTCACTGTCTCCAAGCACAAAGCCCTCGGCGCAGAAGGGGGATGGCGTCAGCGGCACATCCAGCCGGGCGGCCAGCCATTCCGGCGCGCAGCGCAGCCGGTTCACCGTCAGGCCCCGGGCGGGCGCCTGTGGCGCGTTGAACAGCGCGTCGAACCGCTCGCCCAGCAGCGCCCGCTCCCTTGCCTCAAAATATTCCGGGTACATACTTCACCGCCTTTGCATAACCGCCCCGCAGCGGGACAGAATAGGAACGAAGGGGCAGACGATCAGCCGCCCCCGTCATGGAAAGGAGACAAACATCATGGAAAACCGCAATACCAAGACCAGCAGCCAGAACGCCAAGACCACTTCTCAGTACGACAAGACCGACGCGAAGAACGCGGTCACGAACTCGGTGAACGGCAAGTCCACCAACGCCGCCAAGAACGGCGCCAAGAACTGCACCAGCACCAAAGGCACCAAATAAGCAGATTCTGACCACAAAAAGGGGCCGGACGGGATCAACCGTCCGGCCCCCGCTTTCTGCGTTTCCCGTGCTTATTCCGCGGGCTTTTCCTGCGGGTCAAAGCCCGCCCACAGCGCCTCGAACAACTCGTCGATGCGCCCAGTCTGCCCGGTGAGGTACAGCCAGCCCAGCAGCGCCTCAAAGCCGGTGGAGGCGCGGTATTCCTGCGGGGTGGCGTGTTTTGCCACCGTGGCCTTGCTGGCGTTGCGCCCCCGGCGCAGCACCGCCTGCTCGGCCTCGGTGAGCAGGGGCTCGATGACCTGCAGCGCACGGCTCTGCCCCTTGGCGGATACATACTGTACGCACACCCCATGCAGTTTGCCCGGGGTGAGCCGGGTGCGTTCCACCAGGCGGCGACGCACCAGCAGTTCCAGCACGCCGTCCCCCACAAAGGCCAGGTTCAGCGGCGACTGCTCGTGGATGTCCACCGGCGTTTCGCTCTCCAGATACAAATGTTCCCACTCCTTTTCGCGGGCACTGCCCGCCCTCTCAGAAGATATAATCGAACTCGTACTCGCCGATCTTGATGGTGTCGTCCTCCTGCACGCCCTGGGCCACCAGGTCGTTCAGGATGCCGCTGTCCCCCAGCTGGCGCTGGAAGTACTGCAGGCTCTCATAGTCGTCCACATCGCTGCCGGCCAGAATGCGCTCCAGCCAGGGCGCGTCGATGGTGAACTCGTGCTCGCCGGTCTTTTCAATGGTGTAATTCCGTTCACCCACCGGCACCGCCTGGGGCACATATTCCGTCTCGTAGGTCTGCACCGGAGGCAGAGTCTGCAGCTTCTCCCACACAAGGCCGGGCAGGGTCTTGAGGCCCTGGTTCGCCGCGGCAGAGATAGGCAGGAATTCCAGGCCCTTGCCCTCGATGTAGCTGCGGAAGGCCGCGATCTGTTCCTCGGTGGCGATGTCGCATTTGTTGCCCAGCACGATCTGGGGCCGGGCCGCCAGTTCGGCGCTGAAGTTTTTGAGTTCCGCGTTGATCTTTTCAAAATCCTCCACCGGGTCGCGCCCCTCGCAGCCGGAGACGTCCACCACATGCAGCAGCAGGCGGCAGCGCTCCACATGGCGCAAAAAGTCGTGGCCCAGGCCCACGCCCTCGCTGGCGCCCTCGATCAGGCCGGGGATGTCGGCGGCCACAAAGCTCTGCTCCGGGCCCACACGCACCACGCCCAGCACCGGGGAGAGGGTGGTGAAGTGGTAGTTGGCGATCTTGGGCTTGGCCGCGCTGATGACGCTGATCAGGGTGGATTTGCCCACATTGGGGAAGCCGATCAGCCCCACGTCGGCGATCAGTTTCAGTTCCAGGCGCACCTCAAACTCCTGGCCGGGCAGGCCGGGCTTGGCGAATTTGGGGATCTGGCGGGTGGGGGTGGCGAAGTGGGTGTTGCCCCAGCCGCCCCGGCCGCCCTTGGCCACCACCACCGGCTCGTTGCCGGAAATATCCGCCATCACCAGGCCGGTGTTCGCCTCCTTCACCAGGGTGCCCCGGGGCACACGGATGACAAGGTCGGGGGCGTTCTTGCCACTGCAGCGGGCCGCGCCGCCGTTCTGGCCGGCTTCGGCCACATACTTGCGCTTGTAGCGGAAATCCATCAGGGTGGAGAGGTTGTCGTCGGCCACAAACACCACGTTGCCGCCCCGGCCGCCGTCGCCGCCGTCGGGGCCGCCGGCCGCCACGAACTTCTCCCGGTGAAAACTCACCGCGCCGTCGCCGCCCTTGCCGGCCTTGATGGTGATCTTGGCCACATCTACAAACATGGACATGTCGTTCTCCTTTATCCAGCCGACGGCTGGGTCATCGGGCGCAGCGCGCCCCTTTCAGTATTCCCGGCCCGGGCGCGGCTTAAAACCGCCCTGCCGGGAGAAGAAAAAGCCGCAGGGGCTGACCCCTGCGGCTTTGCAAACCATTACTGGCGGACGCTGACCTTCTTGCGGTCGCGGCCCATGCGCTCAAAGCTGACCTTGCCGTCAACCAGGGCGAACAGGGTGTCGTCGCTGCCCTTGCCCACGTTCTCACCGGGGTGAATGTGGGTGCCACGCTGACGAACCAGAATGTTGCCGGCCAGCACGAACTGACCGTCGGCGCGCTTGACGCCCAGACGCTTGGACTCGGAATCGCGGCCGTTCTTAGTAGAACCTACGCCTTTTTTATGTGCCATTGTGTTACAACCTCCAATCCTTAACCGTTGATCGCGGTGATCTCGACCTTGGTGTAGGGCTGACGATGGCCCATACGGCGGGCGCTGCCCTTCTTGGCCCGATAGGTGATGATGTTCAGCTTCTTGCCCTTGCCGTTCTTGACGACCTTGGCCTCGACGCTGGCGCCCTCCACGTTGGGAGTGCCCACCTTGGTGTCGCCTTCGCCGCCCACAGCCAGGACGTTCTCGAACTTGACAGTGGAGCCTTCCTCGGCGTTCAGCTTCTCCACGAAGACCACGTCGCCCTGCTGGACGCGGTACTGCTTGCCACCGGTAACGATGATCGCGTACATAGTTTTTGCCTCTCTTATACAAGTCTCGCTGGACGATAGGGCGGGTGGATGTTACACACCTCTTAGCTGCCCAAACCATGCGGCTTTAATACTATACCACAAACGCACGCGGATTGCAAGGCTTTTTTGCGGGCAAACAGCCATTTTTTGCCTTTATCAGGCCATTTTTCGGGCAGTTTCCCCTGTAACATCCCTTCGCCCTGCCTGTGGGCAGGAGACGGTCTCATTCGGCCAGCACCAGCGCTTCCAGCTCGCCCACGTCGTCCAAAAACCAGTCGGCGTTCCGGCACATAAAGTGGCGGATGCTCTCCACAGCGCAGCCCCAACCGGCAAAAGCGAAGGGGACGCCGCAGGTTTTGGCCATCTGCCAGCCGGGCTTGAGGTCGTCCACCATCAGCAACTGGCCGGGGCCGAGCGCGAATCGCTCCATGATCTGCTTCAGCGGCCAGGGGGACGGCTTGCGCTTTTGCGGGCCCAGGTCCCAGCCAAAGACCAGATCCGGCTCAAAGCCAAAGTGCTTGCGATAATCCCGCCGGATGATCTCCTCCGTGGAATGGCTCACCGAGCACACAATCCCTCCTTGCTCCCGGTAGCGCCGCAGAAGCCGATCCATCCCGTCAAAGGCAGGCGGGATATGAGCGGCCAGCCAGGCGCGCCAGACCTCCTCCTGGAATGCCGTCTCCTCATCGGTGAAGTGCAGGATATCCCGGCAGATGGCCTCAAACCCCGGATCAAAGTTGTAGGCGATAAACTGCTCCAAAGGCCAATGTATCTCCGGCCGCAGTGTTTCCAATGCCTCCATGAAAGCCGGGTAATGGATGGTGGGCGTACTGCGCACCACCGTGTCGTCGTGGTCCAGTACAAGGCAGGAAAATTTAAGCATCGGCGCACGGCGCCTCCTTTCGCCCCTTTATCATCGCACAAACCGGCAAAAAAGAAAAGCCCCCATGCACTGCCTGACTTCGATTTCTTCGCCCCCTGCTTTGTGCTGCAGGGGGCGGCCCACACATTTCCAGGCGCAGTGCCGCCGCTACCACAGCCTGCAGGCCGACGCGCTCTTACGCTTCGCCGCCAAACAAAAGGTCGGAAAGACTGGGACGGGTCGACGACCGCACCCTGCGAAGGTAAAATTCCCCGGACGCGGTCGCAAGTGTTGCGTTGTGTTCGCGTTTTCTCTCCCGGGCCCGCCCCTCAAACCATCGGCTCACGCTGCCCTGTCCGTTAGCCGCAACTGCCCCGCACCGCCGGCGTACCGTGCAGACGTTGTCAAAAGAGCCGTCCCCCCGCTCGCAGCCGCGAGGAGGTGGCCCACCCTGGCCGCGACGTTAAGCGGGCAGCCGGCACGCGCCGCCGATGTACATTTAGACGCTGCCAGAAGAAGCGTTCCCCCCGCTCGCAGGCGCGAAGAGGCGGCCCGCCCTGGCTGAGGCGTTAAGCGGACGGCCTCCCCGCGCCGCTGGCGTGTCGTGCAGGTGCTGCCGAAAGATCCGTTCCTCCCCCCTCGCGGCCGTGAAGAGGCGGCCCGCCCTGGCTGAGGCGTTAAGCGGACGGCCTCCCC